>Ga0316204_10001924_pt1 | contig 51489 bp, 47 predicted proteins | sample 6monrhotite_MG_2_FD_205661 | JGI IMG/M metagenome (GOLD analysis project Ga0316204, IMG submission 205661) | Microbial mat bacterial communities from mineral coupon in-situ incubated in ocean water Damariscotta River, Maine, United States -... | ecosystem: Environmental > Aquatic > Marine >... | reverse complement strand
CAGAAATTTAAATCAGAAAAAATAATTTCAGCATAGGCTTAATGTTATGAAATGAGCTAATATACTGCTACATTTGAGCGTATATGCATATAGCAGGATTACAGAAAAGTCGATTTCACGGGCTCAGTTTGGAGAGGCTTATGTCAACAATAGATTACAATGTGTAATGAACTATTGACGATTCATCGTTTGCTATTTTATATCATTTCTTGTTCTATAGTTTATAGAAAATGCCTGAAATTAAGCTGTAACAGGCTATATTTATGAGTGTGTATTATAGAGGTCCAGGGAAGATTGATGTTGAATAATGTATTAACTCAGGACATATGTGTAACCATAGATATTTGGTGTGTAACCACAGATATATGGGAAGCAGGTTACGCGAAAGAGACCCGCCAGACGAGACAGATTTCATCGCTGCCCCTTAAAAGAAAGTTGAGTTTTTATAATGATTGACAAGCGTATTGATACCGTAGCGCAAGCCGTTGCAGATATCCCTGATGGGGCCGTCGTTATGATCGGCGGCTTTGGTGAGGCGGGAAGTCCGACTGAATTAATTCACGCCCTTATTGACCATGGGGCTAAGAATCTTACTATTATAAATAATAATACCGGTAATGGCGAGGTTGGGCTTGCGGCACTGATAGGTAACGGGCAGGTGCGGAAAATGATCTGTTCTTACCCGCGTTCCAGCCATTCCAAAATTTTTCCAGAACTTTATAGGGCGGGAAAGATTGAGCTTGAGATTGTCCCCCAGGGCACGCTGGCGGAACGTATTCGTGCGGGCGGTGCGGGGGTGCCGGCCTTTTATACGGCGACTACTGTTGACACACCTTTGGCAGACGGCAAGGAAATACGCAACATTGATGGACGGGATTATGTCCTAGAATATGGCTTAAAAGCTGATTATGCCCTTGTCAAATGTGAAAGGGCCGATCGTCTGGGTAATCTGACGTATAATAAAACCGCTCGTAATTTTAACCCAATCATGTGTACGGCGGCAGGCATTACGATTGTGCAGTCTAAAAGGATAGTTACGCTCGGTGATCTTGATCCTGAAGCTATTATAACACCAGGTGTGTTCGTGGATCGTATTGTAGAAGTCTCTGTCCCCGTGATTGAATCGCGACTAATTGAAGAAGGTGTATGTTACCCATGACCGTTGATAACTCAAAAGTAAAAGGCTGGACACGTGAACAGATGGCGGAGCTTGCCGCTATGGATATCCCGGACGGCGCTTATGTAAATCTTGGAATAGGTATTCCGGAACTGGTTACTAAATTCGTGCCGGAGGGGCGCGAGTTCATCTATCATACCGAGAATGGTTTGCTGGGCATGGGTCCTGCGCCGGAACTCGGACAGGAAGATTCTGAACTGATCAATGCGGGTAAAAAAGCCGTGACAGCGGTTCCTGGCGCCAGTTTTTTTCATCATGGTGATAGTTTTACCATGATCCGCGGCGGGCATATTGATGTCTGTGTATTGGGGGCCATGCAAATTTCTCAGGAAGGTGATCTGGCAAACTGGTCTACGGGTGCACCCGATGCCATACCGGCCGTGGGCGGCGCTATGGACTTGGTCGCGGGCGTCAAAACCATATTTGTTATAAGCCAGCACACGACAAAAAATGGTGCGGCGAAACTTGTTGAAAAATGCAGTTATCCGTTGACGGGTAAAAAAGTGGTAACGCGTATCTTTTCTGATTTAGCGATTATAGACATTACGCCGGAGGGTTTCCGTCTGCGCAAACTTGCGCCCGGCGTTACTTATGAAGACGTCTGTGAAAAGACAGATGCCCCGTTGTTGCCGATTAAGGAGAATTAAGAATGTCACATGGTTCAAGCCCAAAAAGCGCCGCGTTATTTGAGCGGGCAAAAAAAGTCCTTCCCGGCGGCGTTAGCCGTAATACGCTGCTGCGTGGGGCGCATCCGCTTTATGTTGCGCGGGGCGCGGGCTGTAAGGTTATCGATATTGACGGTGTGGAACGCCTCGACTTTGCCAATAATATGGCTTCGCACATACATGGTCACGCTTTTGCGCCTATTGTCGATGCCGTATCTGAGCAGCTCAGGCGCGGCAGCGCTTTCACGATGGCGACCGAAGCTGAGGTGAGGTTTGCCGAGCATATGTACAGTCGTTCTCCAAATATTGATAAAGTCCGCTTTGTAAATTCAGGGACCGAGGCTGTGATGGCGGGTATGAAAGCGGCGCGGGCCTTTACAGGACGCCCCAAAATTGCCAAGGTCGAAGGCAGCTATCATGGGGCTTATGATTATGCCGAAGTTAGTCAGGCCCCAAATCCTGATAACTGGGGCGAATTAAGTCATCCTAATTCTGTCGCTCTGGCCCAGGGAACGCCGCAGGCGGTATTAGAAGATATGATCATTATCCCGTTCAATGACCCTGAGAAAGCTGTCGCGGTATTGAATGAACATGCCGATCAAATCGCCTGTGTTCTGATTGATCCTATCCCGCATCGTATTGGCATGGTTCCGGTGAATGCAGAATTTGTAACGGCTTTGCGCAAATGGAGCCATGATAATGGTGCATTGCTGATGTTTGATGAAGTGATCACATATCGCAGCGAGGTTGGCGGTATGCAGGAACGCTTTAACATTATTCCTGATTTGACCTCAATGGGCAAAATGATCGGCGGTGGTTTTCCGGTTGGTGCATTAGCCGGACGTGATGAGGTTATGGATGTTTTTGTGAATGGTCGTTTGCCTCATTCAGGGACATTTTCCGCAAACCCCATTACCATGACGGCGGGCCGTGTCGCTATGGAATTATTCGATGCGGCGGCCGTCGCACGCCTGAACAAGCTTGGTGATTATGCGCGGGCAAGTATTACCGATGCCATAAAAATTGCTGGCGTTCCGGCCTGTGTCACCGGTACGGGTTCCTTGTTTCGGATTCATTTAAAAGCAGAGGCTCCCGGAAATTACCGTGAAGCTCATCTGACGGCTCAGGGAAGTAAGGCGTTAACCGCTTTAATTAATGCACTCTATGACGATGGCATTATGATGATTCATACCGGGGCGGCGGCTTTGTCAACCCCCATGGGCAATGATGAAATTGACCGCCTTGCCGATGCCGTCCTCAATTCTTTGCGGTCGATTAAAGAACTGCTGGGGAGCTGAGGTTATGACGGATGCTTATATTTGTGGTGCCATTCGTACCCCTATTGGTCGCTACGGCGGCGGCCTGTCTTCGGTCAGAACGGATGATCTGGGCGCCATTCCGCTAAAAGCGCTAAAAGACCTTAATCCGAAACTTGACTGGTCAGAGGTCGACGATGTGATATTCGGTTGTGCCAATCAGGCCGGGGAAGATAATCGTAATATTGCGCGAATGTCTTCTTTGTTGGCGGGGTTACCTGCCACCATTCCCGGATCGACGATCAACAGATTATGTGGCTCTGGCATGGATGCGGTTGGCACAGCCGCCCGCGCCATTAAATCCGGGGAGGCTGACTTGATGATTGCTGGTGGTGTGGAGAGCATGTCCCGCGCGCCCTTTGTCATGCCCAAAGCCACAACAGCTTTCAGCCGCACGAATGAGGTATATGATACGACCATTGGCTGGCGTTTTGTCAATAAAGCCATGAAGCAATTATATGGTGTTGATTCCATGCCGGAAACGGCGGAAAATGTGGCGGAAGATTTTAATATTTCACGTGAAGATCAGGATGGCTTTGCGGCCCGTTCCCAGGCGCGGGCGTTTATGGCTCAGGAAGCCGGAATTTTTGATCAGGAAATTGTCCCTGTTACCATCCCAAGGCGCAAGGGAGAGCCTCTTGTCATTGTCGCTGATGAGCATCTTCGGCCTTCAAGCACAGTGGAAAAACTGGCTCAATTAAAAGCACCATTTCGTGTAGGCGGATCAGTTACCGCGGGTAATGCATCAGGTGTCAATGACGGTGCCTGCGCCATGATTGTTGCCTCAAAAGAAGCGGCGGACCGTAACGGCCTGAATGTGATGGCGCGTATTGTGACAATGGCAACAGCGGGCGTAGATCCGCGTATCATGGGTTTTGGCCCGGCACCGGCAACGCGTAAAGCTTTGGAGAAGTCGGGACTGACAATAGATGATATGGACGTTATAGAGCTAAATGAGGCTTTTGCCGCACAAGCTCTTGCCGTAACACGTGATCTTGGGCTGGCGGATGACGCGGCCCATGTAAATCCCAATGGCGGCGCTATTGCCCTCGGGCATCCGCTTGGCATGAGTGGTGCGCGACTTGTCACCACGGCGACCTATCATCTCCACCGGACTGGTGGGCGTTATGCTCTATGTACCATGTGCATTGGTGTCGGTCAGGGAATAGCCATAATTTTGGAACGTGTGTAAGCATGAATCTGGAACATGTGTAAGCACGAAATTATGTGCCTGTTAATACTATAATAATGGAGTTTGATTTAATGTCCTATGAAAAAATTTTAGAAAACCTTGGCCTTGATGTGTCGGATTATACCAACGGGACATTGGCGGTTCACTCACCTACTGATGGCCGCAAAATAGCCGCTGTCGCTGAAGTGAATGGCGCGGAAATGGAACGGATGATTGCCAAAGGTAAAATAGCCTTTGATGCGTGGAAGAATGTTCCAGCACCGAGGCGCGGTGAATTGGTGCGATTGCTTGGGGAAGAGCTTCGGGCGGCGAAAGAAGATCTTGGCAAGCTGGTGACCTTGGAATGTGGAAAAATTTTACAAGAAGGCCTTGGTGAAGTTCAGGAAATGATTGATATTTGTGACTTTGCCGTTGGCTTGTCCCGTCAGCTTTATGGTCTGACCATTGCGTCCGAAAGACCGGGCCACACCATGCGTGAAGCTTGGCATCCAATTGGCATAGTTGGTGTTATCTCAGCATTTAACTTCCCCGTTGCCGTATGGGCCTGGAATACCGCCTTGGCTATTGTTTGCGGTAATGCGGTTATCTGGAAACCTTCCGAGAAGACCCCCCTTACAGCGATTGCCTGTTGCAAGATATTTGACCGCGCCCTTGCAAGGTTCGGCGAAGCACCGGAAAATCTGAGCCAGATGGCGAATGGTGGCCGTGAGATTGGTGAAATTTTGGTGGCAAGCCATGACGTTCCTGTTATCAGTGCCACAGGCAGCACGCGCATGGGACGGATTGTCGGGCCGAAAGTTGCGGAACGTTTTGGTCGCTCCATCCTTGAACTTGGCGGTAATAATGCCATGGTTGTCACACCGGCTGCCGATTTAGATATGGCCGTTCGGGCAATTCTCTTCAGCGCGGTTGGCACATGTGGTCAGCGTTGCACGAGCTTACGTCGCTTGATTGTTCATAAGGATGTCAAAGACGAACTTTTGCCAAAGATACAGAAGGCTTATGCCTCTATCAAGATTGGCGACCCCATGGATAGGGCCTCACTGATCGGCCCGTTGGTCGACAAGGATTCTTTTGATGCCATGGAAAAGGCCTTACAGGAAGCCCTCGCGCAAGGCGGTACCGTTTTCGGCGGTGGTCGCACGCTTATCGATGACAATGCAGATGGTTATTATGTCAAACCGGCGATTGTAGAAATGCCAGAACAAACAGAAGTGGTTAAAGATGAAACATTCGCGCCTATTCTTTATGTTTTGACGTATGAAGATTTAGATGAAGCCATAAAAATTCACAATAGTGTTCCGCAAGGATTGTCGTCTTGTATCTTCTCAACCGATGTGCGTGAGACGGAATTGTTCCTGTCGTCTGCGGGGTCGGATTGCGGCATTGCAAATGTCAATATCGGCCCGAGCGGTGCTGAAATTGGGGGTGCTTTTGGCGGTGAGAAGGAAACGGGCGGTGGACGCGAATCCGGTTCTGATGCATGGAAGGGCTATATGCGCCGCGCAACCAATACTGTAAATTATTCCAGAGAACTCCCTCTGGCGCAAGGTGTTGAATTTAACATAGACTAATATAGATATACGCCAATGAAATTGGACTAAAAACCGGTTGGTTTACGGGTCACTTTTTCATTGGCGTTTTTTGCCTGGGGACTTTTTATACCAAAGTTTCCATCAGAAATATTCCATCGCCTGAGAAAATATGACGTTCTTGAAAAAGATGAGAAAATATGACGTTCTTGAAAAAGATATGGCATATATTTCCCCCTGAGACTGTTGTGGCTTTGAACTTCCGACGGGTTTTTCACTATAAGCCAGCTTGCGTCATCAACCGGCTAATGCCTAAATTACTTGCCGTATGTGATATGGTTTGGTCAGAGCCGCGTATTAATTGAACAGCGGGCTCTTTAAACTTTATTGAAATAGCCATTTTTTGATTTCTGCGGTGACGCGATCCGCTGTTTTCCCATCCCAGAGGTCTGGCTTTGTTCCGGAACGCCATTTGCCTGCAAGAACGAGGTCGACATTTTCTTGTAAATCATCAATGGTCACGAGTTTATTGGTGCCTTCTGTGACGGTGACCGGCCGTTCGGTATTCTCGCGCAGCGTGAGGCAGGGGATATTGAGATAGGTGGTTTCCTCCTGTATTCCCCCTGAGTCCGTGATAATGAGTTTTGCAGATTTCACGAGACTCATGAATGGGGAATAACTCACCGGCTCCACCAGTTTGAGGTCTTCAATCGACTGAATATTATCCCATAGATTATGTTTCTGCAGGCTATTTTTGGTGCGGGGATGGACGGCAAAAATCAGGGGTATTTTTCTGGAAACTATTTTCAGCTGATTTATCAGCTTATTCAATGTGTCATATTCATCAACATTTGATGGGCGGTGCAGTGTAACAACACCATAATTACCAACTTCAAGGCCATATTTTTCAGGCGACTTTTCTGCGTCGATTTTTTTTCTCAGAAGTTCGAATGAATCCATCATGATATTGCCCACACGAACAATGCGGGATTTTGGATGCCCCTCATTTTGCAAATTTTCATCAGCATCAGGGGAAGGGGTCCATAATGTATCGCAGATGGCATCGGTGACCAGGCGGTTTATTTCTTCAGGCATACGTCTGTCGCCGCTTCTTAGGCCAGCTTCCAGGTGGGCTACCGGGATATGTAATTTTGTGGCAACCTGCGCGCAGGCGGCTGTTGGATTAACATCACCGACAACCACGAGAAAATCAGGGCGTTCCTTTTCCAACACAATTTTTTCATAGGCTATCATGACATTACCGGTTTGATGGGCGTGTGACCCGCTGCCAATACCCAAATGAAAATGAGGTTCAGGCAGCATCAGGTCGGCAAAAATACTATCGGACATATTGGCATCATAATGCTGACCGGTATGAATGATATGGACATCACACCAGTCCTGCTTTGTTAAAGCATGATAAAGCGGCGCAATTTTCATGAAATTGGGCCGGGCGGCGGCAATAAGATGGATGATTTTTGTCATTATTTCTGTCCGTTTTTTGGCTCAGGATGATTGAATTCGGATGGTGGTTTTGCCAGTTCCATTTTGACATGGCTGATCAATAACACAATGAAGGCCAAAATATAATAGTATAAATCAATATAGGCCACATTGATTGTCAGCCCATTAAATGCAAAACCGGCAATACTTATCTGGCTATAGGTGAGAAGGCTGGCGGCCCATTTTAAATCCGGACGATTTCGCGCCTGTTTGGCAACTCTTTGAGCAGAGACGATTGCCGTGATCATGAGCAAAAAGAAGAGGAATATGCCCAGATAGCCCTGTTCTTCCAGAATTTGGAAATATATACTGTGGACAGCACGATTAATATCAATACCAGCCATGTATTTTTGATAATAGGGTTGATAATAACGGGCATCAAATCCATTGCCGATAACCGGGCTTTCAGATGCCAATTGTACGGCATAATTCCACTGGAGAATTCTGTTTGACGCAGACCCATCCTGTTCATAGTTTTGAATGGTCTGCATTCGGCCTTTCCAGGAATCCGGCATGAAAGCCAATACAGATACACCGCCAAGGAAGATCAAAATTCCAATCAGGACTTTATGTTTGGTTCTGATAAATAACGCGAGCGTGCTCCCGATTATGCCAACGAGGCCACCGCGTGACTGGGTTCCCAAAATAGTTATAAAAGACAAGAATGCGCCGCCATAAACACCTAAATGGAAAATTTTCTTTTTAAAGAGGTCTTTCATGGCGAACATAAGGGGGATCACCATCAACATGGCAAGAGAAACCCCATTGTTATCACCCCACATAGTCCCGGGGGCTCCCCATATTCTTGCGCCGCCGCCTGTAAGAATAGTAAAAATTCCGCCCTTAACGCCAGTGAGGCCGACGGCAAAAATAAAAGTCCAGAGGGCGGCTATTATCCAATGGCGATTGTTTAAAAATAGCAGCATCAATAAAACAAAAAGCATGGTTTTTGTGAAATCAAGCCACCTATCAAATGACAGATCATAGGAAATCGAGAACAGTGTCGACAGACATGTCAAGATGTAAAAAATGAGCATTATGATGGCAATGGGATGAAAGAGGGCCTTTCTTGCTTGTTTAACATTAATGATGGCACTCATCAATGTTGCGCCTGCGATAATATCAAGGATAGGCATGGTGTAAATCCAGCCAAAAGATTCTTTATGGGGGTTCATGATCGATAGCCATAACCATCCCAAAATACCGATTTGAGGCTTGCGAAACGTGGCTAATACAATGCAAATGATCGTGGAAAAAATAAAAATATCGCGCATGGGCTAATGTCTATTATTTTTCGGTTGGTTTGTTTTTGTTTTGACCTGCTGGTCCTGTTTATAGGCCCAATACATGGCATAAAAAATGCCAAGATTAAATGTTAAAAATAATAAGTTATTGATTAAATCAGATAAAAATTCCAATGACCATTCCAATGTTGTTTTCTTTCTTAGTAACATTATTATATTAATAAAAAATAATTATCTTTTTAATATTTCGTGTAATAGAGGTTTTAAAATATATATTTAAGACTTAATTTCATCACGATGATAATTTGACATGGTTACAAAAGAGGGGACGCCACTAAAGACGCCGGGGGTAATTGCAAGTGATAAAGATGGTTCCGTCAATTCGGACCATATTATATATTAGATCAAACTGAAATTGTTCATTAAACAGAAACTTAGATTTGGCATATTCAGGTGTTTTGGTACACTGTTATCAAAAATGGTGGAGAAGAGAGGCTAGATGTTGACATGCCAATGTAGGAGGGTATTCTGGAAGAGAATGAAATGAATGAACTCGTTAAATTACTTAGGACTTTTAAGGAAACAAGGTAAATATTGATAATATTTAATCTTTGTTATTTTTAAACTGGAGTGATTATTGTTTTCCCGTAAGAATGAAGCATGTCCATCTGACTCACAACCCTTGTTAACTGTCGTTATTGATACGGAGGAGGAGTTTGATTGGGCCGCGCCCTTTAATCGGGATAATAGGTTGGTGAATAATATCAGTCATCAGCATCTGGCGCAGGATATATTCAGAAAATATAACATCGTTCCGACTTATTGTATCGACTATCCCGTTGTTGAAAATGACGCGGCTATCGGACTGCTGTCAGATTGGGCACAAAAGGGGGAGTGCCTCATTGGCACGCATCTGCATCCCTGGGTCTCGCCGCCATATAAGGAGGAGGTTAATGGCTTTAATTCTTATGCCGGCAACCTGCCTTACGCGTTGGAACAGGAAAAACTGGCGACCCTCACGGATTTGATCGAGCAAAGAACAGGCCGCCGTCCTGTCCTGTTCAAGGCGGGAAGATATGGCGCAGGGCCAAATACAGCGCGCATATTAAAAGAACTGGGTTATCAGGTGGATTTGAGTGTCGTTGCTGACACAGATTTTTCCCATGATGGGGGGCCAAATTACATTGGGTTGCCAACCCAGCCATACTGGTTTGATGTTGAGGACACGAAAATTCTAGAGCTTCCCAATTGCCGTGGTTATGACGGGTTATTGGCCAAATGGGGCAGCTTTTTCTATCCAAAACTGGCGGGAGCAGAGGGGCTGAGATCTCTTATGGCCGGTGTTCTGGTTAAGACTGGTTTGCTTGAGCGCATTCCGTTAACGCCGGAAGGCATTCGGGCGGAAGATCACATCCGAATGGTTCGTCGTATGTCAGAGATTGGGCAAAATTATTTTAATTATGCCTACCATAGTTCGTCATTAATGATTGGCGGATCGCCCTATGTTAAGACTGAACAGGACTTGAAGATATTTTTGCAGGATATGGATGTATTTTTTGACTTTTTCTTAAATGAACTGGGCGGGGCACATAAAACGCCTCTGGAAATGTATGAAATGCTATCCTGATTTACGGATTGAGTAACCAGTCTGCGGTACTCATGGCAACCGTTTTACGCCATTCTTCGCTTGAGAAGGTATGGTCTGTATCCGGGATGTCAACGCGGGAAGATATTTTCTCTTTAATGGTTTTCTGCCATTCTTTATCAGTCGTTGTCACGTCATCAAATTCACGGGCAACCAAATCATTTTCACTGGAAATCAACATTGCCTTCCCTTGAAAATTTTGCAAGCCTGTCAGCATTCGATCCGGAAAGGGCCGATGATCGGTTTTTACGGTTTTCTCTTTTACCAAAGCTTTTTTGATATTCGCGTATAGCCCTGATATCGCCGGTTTAATTTTCAGGCCTCCTGAGAATATTTTTCGCCAGAATTCAGGGCTTTTAATCCGATCCAGATAATAATGTTTAACGTAGGCTTTAGCGAGGCCGCTTTCTGATCTGACCCATGGATTTACCAGAATGATGTGTGATGCGGCTTTATGGGCTGCCCCGCCCAGAAGGATTGCGGAAGCACCTTCACATAAGCCCCATAGGGCAACAGATTGAATCCCGGGAACCCGCTTGATAAATTCATCAATGGCGGTGTGAATGTCCGGGGCCACATGTTCAAAGCCCGGATAATCGCCGCTGCTGTCACCGATGCCCTGATAATCAAACCGCATAACAGGGATGCCCTGCTTTGCGCAGTGCCGCGCCAGATGCACATATTGCCTGTGTGCGCCAATGCGATACTGGGGGCCGCCAACAACTATTATGAGCCCAGTTTCTGACAGCAATTGCGCCGGCTGATGAAGGATGCCGATCAGTTGATGCTGCGCGTTATTTTTAAATGTAAAAGCTGTTTCTGTATTTTCCATGGAACCTGAATTTATATTATTTCTTAGGATGTTACCTCATATGGGCTAAAGGTGTATAATTATTTTCGTGTTTTTTCATGTTTCTATTGGGTCTGACCTTAGCTTTGAGGTGCAGGGAAAAGTTCTTCGCTGCGGCCACTGATGTAATAGGCCAAAAGCCCAAGCCATTCATGAACGGCAAAATCCAATTGATATAAACTATGCCCTGCATTGGGTCTGCGAATTAATGAGTTGGTTAAACTTGTCCTATAGTCAACGGGATAGGGCTGGATATTGATCCCTGCGTTTCTATATGCCCCGACCGAGCGGGGCATATGAAACGCTGAGGTGACCAAAAGCCATTTACCCTTTTCATGGCTTTCAATGAGCTTTGCGGTTTCCAGGGCGTTGGTATAGGTATTGTAGGATTTGGTATCAAATCTAATACGATACAGGTTAATGCCCGCCTCGGTAAAAAATTTTCGGGCAATTTCAGTCTCGGATAATGTATTTTCACGCTGCCCGCCGCCGCTATGTATAATGGGAATGTCAGGGAATATGCGGGCCAGTTTTGCCGCTTCGACCAGACGTTCAGCGGCGCCGCTTAAGGTTGCCTGATTATGTTTTGTGCTTAATTTCAAGCGTTCTGCGCCGCCAAGAACGATAATGCCGCTATAGGGCGCGTCACCAATATGATTGGTATAGTGTGAGAAACGTTTTTCCAAGGGTGTCATGAGCCAGCTTGTCAATGGCCCGAACGTGACCATAGCATAAAAAACAGCACAGCCGGTAAGAAGTGACAGGCCCGTTTTTCGGTGGCTTCTCCAAATGAGTACCAGGCCAATCAGAAATAAAATAAAAAACAGGTTGCTGGGTTGCAACAGGAGCCAAAACATTCTGGGAATCAGGTTATCCCATGTCATCAATAGCGATACCCTCTTTAATTAATTTTGTGATATTGCTTGTACCAATGGATAAATTTAGGAATACCTTCTTCGATTTTGGTTTTGGGTTCGAACCCGAGGTCATTCTGGATTGCGGTGATATCGGCGGCGGTTTCCTTAACATCCCCCGGCTGTATTGGCAGCAGGTTCATTTCCGCTTTTTGACCCAGGCAATCTTCCAGTACTTTAATCATATCAAGAAGTTTGACGGTGTTGTTATTGCCGATATTATAGACTCGGTGCGGCGCATCGGAGCCAATGGTATGCAGGGTGCCATCATCCTTTGGCGGATTATCGAGACATCTGACAATACCATCAACGATATCGTCAATGAAGGTAAAGTCCCGCAGCATATCTCCATGATTAAATACAGGTATCGGTTCACCGGCCAGAATTTTCTCGGTAAAAATCCACATGGCCATATCGGGGCGGCCCCAGGGGCCGTAAACGGTAAAGAAACGTAATCCGGTTTGCGGCATACGGTATAGATGAGCATAACTCTGACTCATTAATTCATCAGCCTTTTTGGTGGCCGCATATAATGATACCGGATTATCAACCCTGTCATCTACTGAAAAGGGCATATTTTTATTGCCGCCGTAAACCGAGGAAGACGAGGCATAAACCAAATGTTCAAAATCCTTTTTGTGGCGGCAATATTCCATAATATTTAAATGCCCGATCAAGTTTGACTGGGCATAGACAAAGGGGTTGGTCAGGGAATATCTGACCCCGGCCTGTGCGCCCAAGTGAATTATTTTTTTAACGTCATACTTGTCAAGGGCCGTTTTCAAGGCATCAAAATCCGAGAAATCTAATTTCAGAAAGGTAAAATTCGGGTTATGTTGTATTTCGGCCAGGCGGGATTCTTTTAATTCAATAGAATAATAATCGTTAATATTGTCAATACCGATGACGTCTTCCTCGCGTTCCAGAAGAAGTCTTGCGACATTAAACCCGATAAAGCCTGCAGCACCTGTGACAACTATGGCCATTAAACGTCCTTAACTTAAAATTTTGTATTTTATGGGTTATCTTCTAGCGCAATAGCCTTGTCAAATACTTAAAATTTTCCGCCAGCATCAAAAAAAGTTTTTTTTATAAAATCATTATTGCATGTTGACAGAAATCTGCTTATGTTCGCGGCAACTTTCATATACTCCCCGTATGTGATGGGGTGTAGCCAAGCGGTAAGGCAACGGGTTTTGATCCCGTCATGCGCAGGTTCGAATCCTGCCACCCCAACCATTTCTTATCTGACGTTTCCCAGTCATTTCTTTCCAACATCCCTTGGTCTTTCCAACATCTCCGGGCAATTTTTTCTCACATGCAAAGATGATGTCTTACTCAAATTCTTGTTCTTCTATAGTGCGCTGTAATTTTTCAATCAGTTCGCTAACATGGTTATTGTCATAAATAAAGGGCGGTGCGAGCAAAATATGTGCGCCGTTGATCCCATCGGATGTGCCGCCGCCGGGATAGCATATAAGGCCATTTTCCATGGCGCTGTTTTTTAATTTTTTGGGCAGGTCCAGTTTAAAGCCGGGCGCTTCTTTCGTCTCTTTATCCAGCGTGAATTCCATAGCAATGAATAGCCCTCTTCCTCTGATATCTCCCACATTGGGATGGCTGTCAAAGGTGGCTTTCAATTGTGTCATCAGGGTTTCGCCGGTACTGCGGACCCTGCCAAGAAGATTTTCCGCCTCAATAACATCCATCACGGCCATGCCGGCCGCGCAGGCCGTGGCATGACCGATATAGGTGTGGCCATGCTCAAAAGAGTCACAGTTTTTTACGATGAGATCATGAATATAGCCCCGGCATATAATGGCCGCCAAAGGCTGATAGCCCCCACCGAGCCCTTTTGCTAAAGTGACGATGTCGGGTTGAATATTTTCTTGCTCAAAGGCAAAATAGGTGCCGGACCTTCCCGCGCCGGCCATGACTTCATCCAGAATAAGTAAAATGTCATACTTGTCACAAATTTCCCGAATCTGCTTGAAATAACCCGGGACTGCGGGAACGCAGCCTAATGTGGCACCGACAATAGGCTCAGCGATGAAGGCCGCAACATTTTTAGGCCCGGCGGTTAATATTCTTGCTTCCAGTGATACCGCGCATCTTGTGCCGTAATCCTCCAGACTTTCATTCGGCCGCTGATAGCGATAGGCGTGACAGGGAAGTGCCTTGGGCCATTTATGCAGCATGGGTTTATAGGTTTGCTGCCGGGCAGGATTTCCGCTTAGCGCCAAGGTGGCAAGCGTATTGCCGTGATAGCTCTGATCCCTGCTAATGATAATGCTTTTGTTATATTGCCCGCGCGCGACCCAATATTGCCGCGCCAACTTGATGGCTGTTTCGTTTGCCTCTGACCCGCCGGATAAAAAATATACTCTTGCGTCCTTTTCGCCAAATCGTGCGGCGAGCCTATCGGCCAATGTTTCTTGCGGGGCATTGGTAAAAAAAGACGTATGGGCATAGGCAACAGTATCAAGCTGTGATTTTATGGCATTGATGACATATTCATTGCCGTGTCCTATGCATGAAACGGCCGCGCCGCCGCTGGCATCAAGATATTGCTTGCCGTCCCTGTCATATAAATATACGCCATCTGCTTTATCAATAGTGGGATATTGATGTTTCGGGGCACGGTGAAATACTTGTCCCATTATGCATGTCTCCAGTGATTATTATCATGATCCTATTGGGTAATCCTCTATATAATATAAATCAGAAATATTGCCTTTTGTATAAGTAAAAGCTATATTTTTTTAACGAAGACAAATGAAAGTTTCCCATGTCTGGATGGACGGTTTATATTTTAAGATGCTGTGATGACAGCTTTTACACCGGTATCACCAATGATTTGGAAAAGCGTCTTACAGATCACGGCGCAGGGACCGGGGCTAAATATACGCGCGGGCGGGGGCCTTTTGAGGTTATTTATACGGAGCGTCAGGAGGATAGAGGCGGTGCGTCAAAAAGGGAATTTTTCATTAAGAAACTATCCCGCAGGCAGAAAGAAGCCCTCATTCACACATTTTCTAAGTCAAAGGTTTTCTAATTTAAACACTTAACACCTGAATTCATGTGGCAGAGACAAGCAAAAAATCTTACATCAGCTGTTTCTATATAATTTGGCGACTTCGGGAATTGTCTATAGTGCTGATTATGTGATGTCTTTTTTCCAGGCATCAATTTTGACGGACAGGCTTTCGAGTTCATGATTAATTTCATGTTCAAAATGTTCATCATAATTTTTGCCTGTGGCCGTTAATTTCTCGACACGGGCGGAGAAATCTTTTAACTCAGAGACAAGATCATCATATTCACGTTTATGGACGCTACCTTCGTCCGTCTCAAAAATGGGATGATCGGAATGTTCTTCGAGATATTGTTCGCGCGTGCGCAGGCCTTCTGCAAGTTTGTGCATAAAACGGGTCATTCTTGGCTCCTATTTTTTTTATATGTGATTTAAATATAATAAGATTGGGGCATATTACCATGACACGGGCGCAATGTCATAAAATATCAATGGTTTCGGAGCCAATGAATAGAGTGGTTTTATTCTGCTTGCAGAAGCTAGTGCCCGATGTTAATTTCCCGGCAAAGAATTAACATTCACGAATATTCCTCTTGGAACAGAGAGAAGAGCTGGAAAGACCATAAAAAATGTCTGTAGATAAGAAAACCGTCGCGAAGATAGCGGATTTGGCCCGCATTGCCGTTACGGAAGATGAGCTTGATCCGTTGGCCGCTGAATTGAATAATATTCTTGATTGGATAGCGCAATTATCAGAGGTCAATACCGATGGTGTCGCGCCAATGACGCGTGTTGTTGAGGTCGCGTTGCCCTGGCGTGCGGATAAGGTAACGGATGGGGGCTACCGGGATGAGATTCTGGCCAATGCCCCAAGTGCCGAGCATGGGTTTTTCACGGTTCCAAAAGTAATTGAGTAGGGGAAATAATATGACTGACTTGACCAAATTGACACTTGCTGAAGCCCGTGATGGCCTGGCAAAGGGTGACTTCACTTCCCTGGAATTGACAGAGCAGTATTTGACCGTCATGGAGAATGGCCGGGAGATGAACAGCTATATTGTGGAAACTACTGATACTGCACTTGAGATGGCGGGTAAGGCCGACGGCATGATCCGGGACGGCAGGGCCACGGGCATGACGGGTATTCCTATTGCTGTGAAAGATTTATTCTGTACTAAAGATATTCATAGCTGCGCCTCCAGCCATATTCTGGACGGTTTCAAGCCAAAATATGAATCTACCGTCACGGCAAATTTATGGCAGGACGGCGCGGTGATGCTGGGCAAGACTAATATGGACGAATTCGCCATGGGGTCTTCCAATGAAACGAGCTATTATGGCCCTGTGAAGAATCCCTGGCGTGCGACTAAAGAAGATGGCAGGCTTGATGAAGGCGATTATGTGCCGGGGGGCTCATCCGGTGGGTCGGCCGCTGCTGTCGCCGGTGACCTGGCCTTGGCCGCTACGGGATCTGATACAGGTGGCTCCATACGTCAACCTGCGGCGTTTACCGGATTGGTCGGGATGAAGCCGACTTACGGTCGTTGCTCACGTTGGGGCATGATTGCCTTCGCTTCTTCATTGGACCAGGCAGGCCCTATTACGAAAACGGTACGCGATGCGGCCATCATGATGGAATCCATGGCAAGTTATGATGGCAAAGACAGTACGTCTGTTGACCGGAATGTCCCAAATTATGAACATGCTTTAACGGGTGATATTCGGGGCATGAAAATCGGTATTCCGAAAGAATACCGCATGGACGGCATGCCTAAAGAGATTGAAAAGCTCTGGCAACGAGGCATTGACTGGATGAAGGCGGCAGGTGCTGAAATTATTGATATTAGTCTGCCCCATACAAAATACGCTTTGCCGACATATTATATTGTGGCTCCGGCGGAGGCCTCTTCGAACCTTGCCCGTTACGACGGCGTGAAATATGGCCTTCGGGTTGAGGGCGATGGGCTTTCGGGTATGTATAAAAACACCCGCGCAGCGGGGTTTGGTGCTGAAGTCAAGCGCCGTATTCTGATTGGTACCTATGTTTTGTCCGCAGGATATTATGACGCTTATTATCTAAAGGCCCAGAAGATTCGCACCTTGATTGCGCAGGATTTTTCAAAGGCTTATGAGAAGGTGGATGTTATCCTGACACCGACCGCGCCTAGCCCGGCCTTTGCCATGGGCGGGAAATCTGATGACCCTATTGCGATGTATTTAAATGATGTCTTTACCGTTCCCGCGAGCCTTGCCGGGCTGCCTGCGATATCTATTCCGGCGGGGTTAAGTTCGGATAAATTACCCCTTGGGCTACAGCTTATTGGCCGGGCATTTGATGAGGAAACAATGCTCAGGGCCGCACATGTACTTGAACATGCCGCAGGCTTTGCCGCGAAACCCAAAATATGGTGGGGAGAAAAATAATGGAAAAACATATCCCCAAATACATACCCAAATATATTCAGGGCGCCACCGGCGAATGGGAGGTGGTTATCGGGCTTGAAATCCATGCCCAGGTCGCTTCAGAGGCAAAGCTGTTTTCTGGCTCATCCACCAAATTCGGCGCGGAGCCTAATACCCATGTAAGCTTTGTTTGCAGTGCCATGCCGGGGATGTTGCCCGTGATAAATGAAGAATGCGTGCGTCAGGCCGTTCGGACAGGGCTTGCCATAGGCTGTAAAATTTATCTGCGATCTGTATTTGATCGAAAGAATTACTTTTACGCTGATCTGCCTCAGGGGTATCAGATTTCCCAATTTAAAGATCCAATCGTGGGTGAGGGGGAAATCATCGTCGATTTGGAAGATGGGTCCACTAAAACAATCGGGGTGGAACGTCTGCATCTGGAACAGGATGCGGGAAAATCCATGCATGATCAGCATCCGACCCAAACCTATATTGATTTAAACAGGTCTGGTGTTGCCTTAATGGAAATCGTTTCTAAGCCTGATATGCGCAGCGCGGAAGAGGCGGGGGCTTTTTTCCGGAAAATTCGTACGCTGGTACGTTATGCGGGGACATGTGACGGTAATATGGATCAAGGATCGATGCGGGCAGATGTTAATGTTTCTGTTCGCCGGCCCGGCGCGGAACTTGGCATCCGTAGTGAAACCAAAAATGTTAACTCCATCCGTTATATGATGCAGGTGATCGCGTTTGAAGCGCGCCGCCAGGTAGATATATTGGAAGATGGGGGGGAAGTGCTTCAGGAAACGCGGCAGTTCGACCCTGCGAGCGGCACCACAAGCAGCCTACGGTCCAAGGAAGAGGCGCATGATTATCGTTATTTCCCGGATCCGGATTTATTGCCATTGGAATTCACGCAGGCATTTGTCGATGATCTGGCAAGAGGACTGCCGGAACTGCCTGATGCCAAGAGAAAACGTTTGATTAATGATCTGGGGGTGTCTGAATATAACGCGGCCATCCTGGTGGCGGAAAAGGACAATGCCGACTATTTTGAAAAGCTGATTGAGGCTTTGGCCCACAAAACCAATAAGCCTAAAGATGAACTTGCGACACAGGCGGCGAATTGGGTTATTGGCGATTTATTCGGGGCTTTGAAGAAAACGGGGAAAACGATCAGTGAATGCCCGGTTTCCATTCAGGATGCTACGGAATTACTGGTGTTGCAGATTGAGGGCACAATTTCGGGACGCATTGCCAAGGATGTGTTCGAGATTATGCTGGAAACCGGCAAGAATCCTGAGCGTATAGTTGAAGAGAAGGGTTTGAAACAGCTTTCAGATACTGGAGCAATTGATGTCATTATTGATGAGGTTATTGCCGATAATCAAGATAAGCTCATACAATATCGCGGCGGGAAAGATAAGCTTTTTGGTTTTTTCGTGGGGCAAGTGATGAAGAAAAGCCAAGGGAAAGCGAATCCGCAGGTGGTAAATCAGTTGTTGAGACCAAAACTTGATGGGTAATATTCATCTAGAAATGGCATGATCTCTGGTTTTTTTTCCTATTTTTCACATGTTTGCTATAATTAACTATATACTGTAGTATCGCTTTGGAAAGATGCAGCAAGCATTTTTTTGTTCAACACAAACAGTAGGGGAAAACCTATGACACATTTTGACCTTAAGAAAACTTTATTGGCCACATCCGTATCATTGGTGGCACTATTTGGATTGTCGGCTTGCGGGGATGACAAGGCCTCTGCACCTGCGGCAGTTGAGAAAACCTCTGAAGTAGCGGCGCCCACGGCAATGGACGGTGCAACGGAAAAAGCCGGTGAAATGGTAGAAGAAGCCAAAGAGAAGGCTGGTGAAATGATGGATGCTGGAAAGGCTGAAGCAGAGGCCGCAGCGGAAAAAGCCAAGCAAGATGCCATTGATGCTGCCAAGAAAAAAGCTGAGGAAGAATTAAAGAATAACTTGCCTCAATAGCCGTAAATACAGTTAATAAAGAAAAGCAGGTCTTATTAAGATCTGCTTTTTTTGTGTTTTAAATTTAATAAAAACAAGGAGTTATAATAATTTTCCCACCGTTAACCTTATGTTTACCAAAGAAGTGGCAACCTGTTGATAATAAAGACTGACAAAGCCAGATAAGGCCGCAGTCAAATATAAAACAGGAGTTAAGGCAATGGGACAGATTGATCATTCATATATAGCAAAGCGCCTTGCGCAGGCTAAAACAGGAACAAAAGAAGCCTTTTATGATTTGGGATTGTTATATTCAATTGGCCAAGGCGTGGATCAGGATTATATCGAAGCGCATAAATGGTTCAACCTGGCAGCTATTCGCGGCATGAAAAGTGCGCAAATCGACCGTGCGGAAGTTGCTGAAGATATGTCAAATAATGAAATAATTACGGCGCAGCGTATGGCCCGCGAATGGCTGGCGATCCATGCCGAAGGCACATTTTCAAATTAGTCAATAAAAAGGCCAGTGTCTTTATATAAATGCGGCCACATGTTTCAAGGTTTAGGTGTCATGTATATGGTTTTTAATATGTGCCCTGCTGATCTTCTGCATGATCTGAAAAAAAATCTGGTGATATGATCCTGAAAGATTCCGGCACCCTGAGCATCATATCCTTTCTACTAACACACATGTTTAAACCGCCAGCTAATTTTTTGGTGAATTTCACCAATGAATTTCACCAATGAATTTCATCAGTGAATTCTAATAGCTTGCGGGTCCGCGATCGGTGACCGTAATAAAACCCAGCCAATAAATTCATCATCTTCTATTCAAAATGTTTCTTTTGTCAAACAACAGTTGACGGGAGTTTTTCTTTCCACTAAAACCGGCGGCGGAGAGGTGGCTGAGTGGTCGAAAGCGCTCCCCTGCTAAGGGAGTATACCTTCACGGGTATCGAGGGTTCGAATCCCTTCCTCTCTACCATTTTATTTTATATATTTCAGTATGTTACGGGAAGGCGAAAAAACGCTATTCGCTTCTGTTCCAAATGTCGCCCTGTTCAACCTGAACATTAAACTATTCATTTTATGGGCGCAGGCTATCTCTGAGTAACTGAGAAAAAGAAGAGGCGGCTTGTTGCCGAGATTATCAAGGCTTTGGGCAATTGGCTCATATGTTTTTTTAAAGTTTCAAATGGCCCCGTCTCAAGGTTGCCGGGCATTGCTTTAGGCCAGATAAGTGAATTTTCTTTCGTAATCAATGCTCTTGCCATAGGGGAAGCTTTCATAATCCCACAGGCGGACATTCTGGGCCTTAACAACGATTTTATCGCCGGAGAAAATGTCAATTGCGGGGACATCACTTGTCTTTATACCCCGGCGCAATTGGACATGCAGATCATCCGGATTATTCCTTTCTATCCGAAATGCGCCGGTAATCTGATCAGCGAAATGGTGATCCCGATATAGGGCATCTTTAACCACGCTCATATGTAATCCCGTTTCCAGGCGATCTTTATCTCGCCCTCTGATGCATATCAACGGTAATTTGGGTAATATTGCCGTGGGCAGCCCCGCGTCCTGGAATGCGGTCATGATTTCTTCGGTATCTAACAGTTTGGCCTCATCGCCGGTTTGATAGCGAAAAAGCGGAATTGGACAGTCTTTGTCCAGAAGGCTGGCCAATAGCAGGCCGTAACCATCTTCGCCTGGTTCGTTAATTTCCAAATAAGTGGAAAGTGGATTATAGGTGAATAACATTGGCCGTGGATCATTTTCGCTGCGGCAGCCGAATAATTTTTCCATCAGCGCCGGGCAGTTACTGATTGTACGGCGAAGGGATATGGTCTCCCGGCTTTCAAAGCATAAATTGAGGCCCAGTTCTCCAACGCCCATAGATGATCCGATAATGCCGGTTGTGGGGTCATCCGGGTTTATATTGATTTTTTTTCCTATATAATTTCGGTAGTTCTCACCAAAAGTTTCTTCTCCGATGATCAAATGTTTGTGGATTTTACGCCAATCAATTTGCCAGTTGGCGGTTTCATCTATCAGGAGTTTCAAAAATAAGGGATCACAGACAATTATCACCTGATCAAAATAGGGTGAGAATTTCTGGATGAGGGCCAGCGCCATATCTTCCCGCACACTGACCTCCGCAAGGGTGACATTGTTAGAGGGGAAGCGCACGCCCATGGGCAGGCAGTTTATGAGCAGGGTTTTCTTCTGATCAGTTTGAAAAGCGCTCTGAAGGGCAAGGTCCAGTAAATCCGGTGTGACTTTTGCCTGTCTCCAGGTGGTCAGGCCAAAAGCAAAATTCCCGCTATGGCCGGAACTGGTTAAAACGCCTTGAAGGTTATCTAAAATTCCGGGTCGGCACAGGTCGTGTAGAGGGAATTTGTTAAACGTATTTTCCTTGGACATGGTGAAATCAAGGGCTGTGAAATGCTCAATAGTCGTGATTTTTTTTGGCTCGATTCGATGGTGTTCCATGGTTTTTTTGAGGGCAGAGGATGCATGACCCTGATTCTGAAACATGCGAAGCAGCTTTTTCTCACCTATATTTCTTAAGCTTTCAGGGCTCGCCTTATCCAGCATGGCCAGCTGTAGTCTGCGCTGTATCTTTTTTATTGTTTTTACTATTTTCACGATAATCGCCTGATGACAAAACTCTTTTTAATTTCTGTTGCCCAAAAAAAAGTGACCAGAAATATCAGTATTCAGCTCACTGTAAGGCTAATATTTTAAGGGACTCTTAAGATAAATGCCGTAATTTAAACATTCATGAGAATTATTATTTTTCTTTTTCAAAATGATATTTAAAAATTAATTTTTTCTTGCGACCAGAGTGTATATAAAGAGTGTATATAATATGGTTAACAATGCCTATATGGCGAAAATTTTGGAACATAAGGAAACTGTCCCGCACGTGCAAAGCCGAGAGAAGAGCCTGAAAAAGGCAAAAAAAATATTCTGGGCCAGTGATGTCGCTTTTCCCAGTAGATTAGTCGAAGATATGCAAGATTTGAAAAAATTATATCGGTTGCGTTATGAAGTATATTGTGTGCAAAAAGGGTTCCTTGACCCTGCTGATTATCCAGATAAATGTGAAACAGATATATTTGATAAACATGCGCTTCAGTTTGGGGCCTTTGACCATTCTGGTCATGCCCTTGGAACCCTTCGGCTGATAAAAAACTCTGAGGCAGGGTTCCCCATGTTAACCCATTGTAAAATAAATGTTTTGGAGGATGTTTTGCAAAAATCAGGCGAAATTTCCCGCCTGGCTGTGAGCAAAATGATTCGCAAAAGGGTCGGCGACGGTGAATATGGTATGGCTGTGGACGGCGGTATGCTGGACGAGAAACCTAAAAGCTTAACACAACATAATAAACGCCAACACCGACCGGATATCGTTGTTGGTTTATATAAAAGCCTGTATCAGGAATCTAAAAGAGCCGGGATATCTCATTGGCTGGCAGTTATGGAACCCGGACTTTTAAAGCTGTTGAAACGGTTTTATTTTAACTTTGAACCTATCGGCCCTGAAGTGGATTATTATGGTATCGTACGCCCCTATATGGTTTCGCTGGAGTCTATTGAGGATCAGGTTTATCATAGTTCGAAGGATTTTTATGCGTCCTTTGTGGATGGTCTGCCGCCGGAACTTATCAAACATCCTTTGTAATCATGCCCTGAAAGGCTTTAAATCCATGTTATAATGGGGATCAATATGTGGTGGGACGTTAGTAAAGAAAATTTTGGGCACAAAGGGAATGTAGCGTTATGGTTCATGCGCTTAAATCGCCATGGGGCGGTTTTTCTGTGCTTGCCTTTGTTGTTTTGCGCGCTATTGGCTGGCGGACTCGTTTTTCTACAGGAAAATAATGATGGCCGGATTTTTTTTGATAAGGCCAGCAGTGAACGCCAGAAGCTTATCGCCCTGGAGCAGAAATTTACCGAAACAAATAGTCTTTTAATTGCCTTGTCCACAGAAGGCGGGGATGTTTTTGCGCCGGATGTTCTTAAGGCAATTGTGGAGATAACAGAACGGTCATGGTTATTACCCTATGTCACGCGGGTGGATTCACTCAGTAATTTTCAACGTATTTCATCTGTGGATGATGATGTTGTCATTGAGAGCCTCTTTACAGCGGAGAATATCCCCTCGAAAGAAATGCGGGATGAAATCAGGAAATATGCTTTATCCGAAACAGATTTAATCGGACAAATTTTGTCACCGGACGGAGCGGTTACGGCTGTTGCCATTAATGTGGCCGCGCCCAGAGGGGATAGTAAGGCCATAAACGAGATTATGGCAGAGGTAGAGGCGTTAAGGCAGAAGATACAAAGTAACTATAGCGGAATTTCCCTATATGTGACAGGTGATATCCCGCTTGATAACGCGTTTGCTGAAGCCTATGCCTATGACTTACAATATCTGTTTCCGGTTTTTTTAAGTGTTGTCTTCCTAGTTTGCTGCTTTTTCTTCAGATCTTTTTTACTGTCCTTTGTGATTTTATCAATGATGATTTTGGTCGTTGCCGCAACAATGGGCAGCGCGGGATTTTTAGGCATTGACCTTACGGCGGGGACATCTGTTGTTCCTATTATTCTTATCACCATATCACTGGCAGATTTCATTCATTTACTTTCGGCAGTGCGGATTGGGATGGGAAAGGGATTAGAGGAAAGGCAAGCGGTTCTCAGGTCTCTGGAGCGGAATTTTTTACCCATATCCTTAACAAGCTTTACTACATTAATTGGCTTTTTAAGTCTGAACTTCAGTGATGCGCCCCCTTTCCAGGATTTAGGCAACCTGGTGGCGATTGGAATCTTTATCAGTTATCTGATAACATTTACATTTTTCCCGGCTCTTTTAATGCGGATGAAACTCCGCCATATTTTCAATAGAAATTATGCCACTTTCACGGTATCACCCAATTTTATATCACGCTTTTCTCATACGCTTATTCAAAAACGCGGCATAGTTTCCAGCATCGTTATTATGATTGCCCTGGTGATCAGCAGTGGATTGACACGGATAGAATTTGATGATGACTGGGTCAAATATTTTGATCAGGAGAATAGTTTTCGTCATGACACCGAATTTGTTGTTGGACATTTGACGGGTGTTGACACGATTGAATATATTATATCTTCCGGTCCGGAGAGCAGGGTAACGGATAGCCGTTTTTTGCAGCAGCTGGATCGTTTCGGGGTTTGGGCTAGGGCACAGCCGGACGTTGTTCATGTGTCATCAATTGTGTCTTTGTTTAAGAAAATAAACGCGCATATGGCGCCATTCCCTGCAACTGCTCTGGCCAATGATCCGGCCAGTGGTCCTGCCAGTGATCCGGCAAGTGACCTGACACGTGCGGAAAATTGGCCTGTGGCAGAAAATAGTGATCTGAATGCCCAATATCTATTGATGTATGAAATGTCTTTGCCGGCAGGACTGGACCTGAATGACCGTGTTGATATTGCCAGGGAGTCAACGCGCCTCACGGTTACAGCGCGTGACCTGACCTCCCGTCAAATGAGACAGCTGGACATGCGGGTGAGTCAAAAACTGCGGGAAATGAAATTAATAGAGCCTGATGAAAGTGGGACGGGTATTCCGCTTATGTTTGCCAATCTTTCGGAGCGAAATATAAAATCCATGCTGACAGGAATTCTGTTTGCATTAATCGTTGTCTCAATCGTCCTTACGTTGTCCTTTAAAAGCGTGACACTTGGTCTTATCAGTTTTGTTGTGAATGTCTTGCCGATAATATTGGGCTTTGGCATTTGGGGATGGTTCTATCAATATATTGGGGTGTCTTTAACGGTTGTGGCGGCGATTGCCTTCGGAATTGTGGTGGATGATTCAATTCATTTTATAACAAAATACAGTAAAGAAATTAAGGCAGAAAAAGGGGATACAATCAAGGCCCTTACAACCACTTTCAGGGAAGTGGGCGGGGCATTGGTCATGACAACCACGATCCTGGTCATGGGCTTTTTAATTCTGTCTTTTTCGTTATTCCAGCCAACCTGGGGTTTAGGCTTGATCTGCGCAATTATGATCACGATTGCCTTGTTATATGATTTCCTTTTGTTGCCAATATTATTGACAATAAGGCGCGACAAAACATGTTAAGGTTATAACCAAAAACATTTAATTACCTTTGCTCACCACTTTTTATGGCTATAGAAATGTTTTATTTACAAGTTGTTATTATTGTAGGCGATTAAAGGGTATAGTTTATAGTTAATAAATAAGAATAATCCTATTTTACAGGCAAAATGCGAAGCGCATTTTTAAGGCAACATAATAAAAATGATTAGAATTTTTAAACATTATATTCCTAAGTCTTTATTTATGTTGGGGGTTGGCGAGAGCCTTATATTATTGGCGGCCATTTGGGCGGGACTGAATGTCCGATATATTCAGGCTGATATTTCTGTGCCGGATTTTTCAAGTCATATTACAGAAATTTCCTCATTTGTGATTATATCTTACGTCGTTTTACTGGCCACCGGATTTTATCGATTGGAAACCTGCCGTGATCTTAGGGTCGCGTCTATTCGATTGATCACAAGTTTAGGATTATCTTTTTTGGTTCTATCGGTTGTTCTTTATATGCTTCCGAATATCGATTTATGGCGAAGTGTGATCACATACGCCTTAGTATTTTCATTCATTGGCCTGTTAATTAACCGATATATATTTTTGCATATTGTTGATTTGAACAGGCTGAAAAAAAGGGTCCTTGTGCTCGGTGCCGGAGATCGGGCTGAAATGGTTCAGACATGCGGGGCAATAAATGCCAATGATGTGAGGTTTGTCGATTTTTTGCGGATGAGTGATAAGGAAAACACGGTTGGCAAAGCAAAGGATTTTGACAAGAAAAATCCTTTAAAGAATTACATTTTAGACTTGGGCGTACAGGAAATTGTGGTGGCCATCGATGAGCGGCGGGGGGCATTGCCGGTTGATGCGCTGCTTGAATGTAAAATGATGGGGTGTCACATCATTGAGGCAACGTCATTCATTGAACGCCAATCCGGTACCGTGAGTTTGAGAAATATAAATCCGAGTTGGCTGATATTTTCCGATGGTTTTGGTAATTCGGGGAATCTTGATCATATTTTAAAGCGTCTGTTTGATGTGATGGCAAGTGGCATGCTTTTGATCTTAACGCTGCCCGTTCTTATTGTTACAGCGATTCTGGTGAAAACCACGAGTAAAGGCCCCATATTCTATCGTCAGGAACGGGTTGGCTTGAACGGCGTCCCCTTCGATGTATTAAAATTTCGCAGTATGACGATTGATGCTGAGGCTGATGGGGTGCCCAAATGGGCGGCAGAAAATGATGTTCGGATAACGGCACTTGGCCGGGTTATCAGGGCATCACGAATTGACGAAATCCCGCAGATTTTCAATGTCCTGAGCGGCGCCATGAGCTTTGTCGGCCCACGCCCTGAACGACCATATTTTGTTGATCAGCTGGAGAAAAAGATAAAATTATATGGTGAGCGGCATCGGGTCAAACCTGGTATTACGGGCTGGGCACAGGTGAATTATCCATATGGCGCTTCAGAAGAAGATACAAAACGTAAATTGGAGTATGACCTCTATTATATCAAAAACTATTCATTATTTCTTGATTTCCTCATACTCATTCAAACAGTACGGGTTGTATTGTGGCCCGATGGGGTGAGATAACGCCATCATGGAAAAAGAATTTGGTGATATTGGTTTCATAACGTTTGTTTTGTCGGGCCTGTCTTATATGGGACTCGCTTTTTATCTTTTGTTCAATAAAGAATATCGTCATGAGAACTTGTGGCTGGGGGTGGCTGTTATCATCAGCGCAATTTGGTCTTATGCGTTTGCGGCATCATTTCTCTGGCCAGAGACAATAGCGTTTTTTCTTCCTTTTCTGGAAAGTTTGCGTGGTGTGGCCTGGGTCGTGTTTTGTTCTATTTTATTGTCCCGAATATGGACAATGCAGGGCAACAGGGATCTTGGGAAGAAACTCTTAATATATTTATTTTTCTTCCTGGCGGGTACCCTGGTTTTAAGCCTGTTGGAAGTTGGCTTTGCCCTGGAGTATATCGGTTTTCGGTTACCGGTTACCTATCAAATCTATAGTAATTTGATTGTTTGCATTGTTATTTTTCTGCTGGTTGAGAATCTGCATCGTAATTCGGCAGTGGAAGGGCGCTGGGGTATCAAATTATTATTACTGGGGTTGGCCGCGCTCTATATATATGACTTCCTTTTATTCGCTGATATTCTCTTATTCAAAGCTATTGGCGAAACGTTATATGGTGCACGTGGTGTGGCAAATTTGATTATTGTGCCAATACTCGCCCTCTCGATTTCAAGAAACCCTACCTGGAAACTGAATGTGCAATTATCCCGAAAAGTCGCTTTTCATACGGTTACGCTGATCGGGACAGGGGCTTATCTGATTGGTATGTCAACGGCCGGATATTTCATCCAAAGCTATAGTGGAAAATGGGGCAATATAGTTCTTGCGACTTTCATTGTTATAGCTCTTTTAGGGTTTGTTGTTTTGATCACCTCGGGGAAAGTCCGCGCTTTGATTCAAGTGTTTCTCACAAAACATTTCTTTCAATATAAATATGATTATCGTGATGAGTGGTTGAAATTTATCAATACGATCTCTGCGACAGGGGAGCATTATAATCTGCGGGAGCGGGTTATAAAAACCCTTGCAGATGTTATGGATAGCCCGGGCGGTGCGTTATGGATATGTGAACGGCCTGATGTTTATCAACTGGAAGCCCAATGGAATTTTCATCATATGGTGGAACAGGAACTGTCTTCTGATGACCAATTTATAAAATTTCTGGGACAACAGGAATGGGTGGTTGATCTTAATAACGATATAGACGGTGGGAAGATTCAAAAACATAATGTAACGGCGCCGGGCTGGTTGCTGGATAATAAACAGTTTTGGCTGGTTTTGCCTTTATTGCATTTAGGTAAACTTGTCGGCTTTGTCGTTCTGTTACAGCCCCGGGCAAAAAATACTTTGAATTGGGAGAGTACGGACCTTCTCAAAACTATTGGCCGTCAGCTGGCCAGTTATTTGGCGGAACAAATTTCGCAGATGGCCTTGGCAGAGTCGCGGGAATTTGAATCTTTTAACCGAAAATTTGCCTTTGTGGTTCATGATATCAAAAATTTAACGAGCCAATTATCGCTTTTAGTAAAAAATGCCGAAAAACATGCCGAGAACCCGGAATTTCAGAAGGATATGGTATTAACTGTTCAGGATTCCGTGGCAAAAATGAACAATTTATTATCCCGGATTACGGTTGTTCAGGAGCCAGCGCATAAAAAACTGGATGAAAGCCTTAATATCAGTAGAATAATGGCAGAAATAACCGCAAAATATAAAACCCAGGGACTGGATATCACGTTGATTGGGGAAAAGTCTGATGCCGAGATTTTTGCAGATGAGGAAACTATTGAGACAATTTTCATGCATCTCATAGAAAATTCGCGGGAAGCCTGCGACGAAAACAAGGCTAAAATCGTCATCGAACTATCCCGTGAAAGCAAATTTTCTATTATTAAAGTAAGAGATAATGGTCAGGGAATGGAACCGGATTTCATCAAAAATGAATTATTCAGGCCTTTTCGGTCAACGAAAAAAAATGGCTATGGTATTGGGGCTTATGAAAGCCGGGAGATGATCAAACGTCTTGGCGGGAAACTGGATGTGAAAAGCAAAAAAGACATGGGAACAACCATGAAAATATATCTGCGATTGGCGGATACGAGCCAGATGCACAAGGATCAGGGGACGTAGAATATGGTGGATACAAAAAGAAATTTACTGGTTGTTGAGGATGACCCCGGTCTTCAGAGGCAATATAAATGGAATTTTGAAGGGTATAATGCGCTTGTCGTTGGCACGCGGGAAGAAGCTATCAATGCGCTTGAGACACATAAGCCGGCTGTTGTAACGCTAGACCTTGGTCTGCCGCCGGACCCGGATGGTACATCGGAAGGATTTGCAACGTTGGAGGGCATTTTGAAGCGTGCCCCTAATACGAAAATTATTGTTGCCAGTGGTCACGGCACCCATGAAAGTGCATTACAGGCGATTGCTATGGGAGCCTATGATTTTTATCAGAAGCCGGTTGACCCTGATCGGCTTGGGTTGATCGTTGAAAGGGCCTTCAGGCTTTATGATCTGGAGGCGGAAAATCGGCAATTGGCCGCCAATAACCAATCCTCCAAGTTTAAGGGATTAATTACCGGCTGTCCAAGCATGTATAAAGTTTGTGACATGGTGGAACGGGTTGCCCCGGCGAATGTGTCTGTTTTACTGCTTGGGGCGAGTGGCACCGGTAAAGAGCTGTTGGCAAGGGCTGTTCATAATTTAAGCGAACGTAAAGCGGGGAAGTTCGTCGCGATAAATTGCGCGGCTATTCCGGAAAATCTTCTTGAAAGCGAATTATTTGGATATGAAAAAGGGGCATTTACAGGGGCGGCCAAACAGACATTAGGCAAGATAGAACTGGCTGAAGGCGGAACATTGTTTCTTGATGAAATCGGGGATCTTCAGTTCTCGCTGCAAGTTAAGCTTCTGCGTTTCCTGCAGGAACGTGTGATTGAACGCGTTGGAGGACGTACTGAAGTCCCCGTTGATGTTCGGGTCGTCTGCGCAACACATCAAAATCTTGAGGGGGATATCGCGGACGGTCGCTTCCGCGAAGATCTTTTTTATCGCCTTAGTGAGATTATCATAAATATACCAACGCTTGCCGAACGGCGCGGCGATGCTGTTTTATTGGCAAAAGCCTTTTTGAATAAATTTAACAGCGAACTGGAGAAGAAAATCACGGGCTTCACCCAGGACGCCTTAACGGCTATTTCTTCTTATCGCTGGCCGGGAAATGTACGTGAATTGGAGAATAGAATTAAAAGATCTGTTATCATGTGTAATGGGAAAAAAATCAGTTCGGAGGATTTGGAACTGACGCTAAAAGACGATGAGGTAGAAATTCTTAATTTGAAGATTGTTCGGGAACATTCTGATATAAAGGTCATTCACAAGGCCATAGAGCAATCAAACGGTAATGTGACTCAGGCCGCTAAATTATTAGGTATCAGTCGGCCGACATTTTATGGACTGGTTAAACAGTATGACATTAATTTATGACCCAAGGGGAACACAAATGAAACGTTTGACAATTTTGACAACAGTCTTGTTCATGGCCGTGGTAACACCGGCATTTGCGGTGGTGGGTAATGATCAAAGCTCTGCCTATATCCGCGATGCAGAAGAATATGTTAAAAAGGGGGATGTAAAAGAGGCCATTATTCAGTTTAAGAATGCGGCTGTATCGGATCCAAAAAATCCTGAAATCAGACTTGCCCTTGGGGATCTGTATCTAAAGGTTGGAAATGGCCCTTCAGCAGAAAAGGAATATTTGCGTGCCATTGATTTAGGGACGGATAAAGCAAACGTTAATATAAGATTGAGCAAGGCATATCTGCTTCAAAGACAGTTCCAATCGGTGCTGGATATCATCAGGATCGAGGCGGTAGATGAAAAGGAAAAAGGTGAGGCAAACCTCATCATTGGCAATGCTTATCAGGGATTGAATGATCTGGATAAAGCCCTTTATTATTATGAGCAGGGTGAAGCTGTCAAGGGCAGGAATGATGAGCTGGGTATTGCCATAGCGCAAATATATTATTTTCAAAAAGATGTTGAAAAGGGGGAAAAGAAGGTAGATGAAATTCTTGCCCTTAATGCGAAGAATGTCAAAGGCCTTATCCTGAAAGGTGAGTTGGTTAACCTGAAGTCCGGCCCGGAGAAATCACTGTCCTTCTTTGAACAAGCCTTGGAATATGATCCCAAAAACTTACCAGCCCTGTTTAAAGCTGCCGCCGTGTTATTTGATTTGCAGCGTACGGATGAAGCTTTGGAAAAACTGGATACTATATATTCAATCGCGCCAAAACTTCCCTTGGCCAATTATTTGTCTGCGGTGATTTATGTTCGAAAAAATGACTTGGATAAAGCAGAAGAATTTTTGGATGCTTCCGGGCAGGCTTTTGATGATTTGCCTGGGGCAATAATTTTACGTGGTGCCATAAATTACGCTCGGCAGAACTATGCTCAGGCTATTTACCACTTGGACAAAATGGTCAAGTTGCAACCTGATAATATTGTCGCGCGCCGCTTATTGGGTGCTGCTCTGTTGCGGCAGAACGACGCGGAACAGGCCGTAAAGACTTTGATGCCTGTTGTTAATTCCGGGAATGCGGGGTCTGCCATATTCGCGCTTTTGGGAAGCGCCAAGATGCAACTTGGTAAGTTCGAGGAAGGGACAGCCTTTTTTGAGAAGGCAGTGGAAAGCAAGCCCGGCGAAAGTAAATTGAAAACACAGTTGGCGTTAAGCAGACTAGCCATGGGCGATTCAAGGGCCGCACTATCAAATTTGCAGGAAGTACTGGATAAGGACCCCAATTCAAAACTGGCCGCCGTATTTATGGCGCTTATTTCATTGCGGGAGAAAAACTATGATAATGCCATTGAAAGCGCTGACACGCTGATTGCGCAATCCGCGGATAATCCCGTTGGTTATAATATCAAGGGGTCAGCTTATATGGGGATGAAAAACCCACAAAAAGCCCGGGAACAGTTTAGAAAAGCCTTGGAGGTCGCACCCGGTTACCATTCCGCATCTATGAATTTGGCGGGGTTGGAATTGCAGGAAGGTTTCGAGGTAAAGGCTATTGCAATTTATCAGAATATTCTGAAACAAGATATCAAACACGTCGGCGCGCTTATGGCGATGGCACGCCTTAATAAAAATAAAGAAAAATTTTCTGAGGCGGAGAAATATTACCGGCAGGCCATGGATGTGACGCCGAAAAATATTCGAAATAGCATTGAATTCTCAGAATTTTTCATTATCCAGAGGAAAATTAACCAGGCTAAAACTGTTGCGCAGCAAATAATACGGGACTTTCCGGAACATGCCGCAGGTTATGAGGCCAATGGTACCATAGACCTGATGCTGCGGGATACGGCTTCTGCTGTTCTGAACTTCGAACGTATGGCGATTATTCTCGGAAATAATTCTGGCGCGTATCAATTGCTGGGGCGTGCGCAAATGAGGAATGAAAATATCAATGCCGCGCGAAAGTCGTTTCTTAAAGCCCTGTCTTTTACGCCGCATAAAATACCATTACTGATCGACCTGATTGGACTGGAGTCTGCCGAAGAAAATTATGACCAGGCGCAGACATATATTGAACAGCTCAAGGAAGTGGATGATAAAAGCCCAAATTCTTATGTTTTGGAAGGCAGGTTACTTGCCGTTCAGGGAAAGCATGCGGATTCACTGGCAAGTTATAAGAAGGCTTCTGAAATGGGGGCCTCTGGCAGTCGTTTCACCGTTGATATATCCCGTTCATATATTATGAATGACCAGGCCGCCGTAGCTGAAGCGTTGATGCATAAGTGGTTGGATCAGAATAAGACCGACCTCGCGGTACGTCATATTCTGGCCGGGCATTATCTTAATGAAAATAAATATGCATTGGCTATCTCGACTTACGAAACTATCCTTGAACAGAATGTTGATAACCCGGTCGCCCTGAATAATCTGGCGTGGCTTTATAGTCAGGTTGGTCAGAACAGCAAGGCGTTGGTGACAGCGGAAAAATCCTATAATCTTTTTCCTGAGGAAGCCTCTTTCATCGATACATATGCGTGGATTTTAGTGCAACAGGGCCAGAATGAAAAAGGCTTGGCACTGCTTCAAAAGGCGGTATCAAAAGCGCCTAAAGAGCTGGAAATCAGGTATCATCTAGCGGTTGCCTTAAAAAAAGCAGGCCGCAATGCTGTGGCAAAAAAAGAACTGGAAACAGTGGTTTCCAGCGGGACATCCTTCAAGGGCATTGAGGATGCACGTCACTTATTAAATGAACTGTCTCAATAGGAAATAATGATCAGCATTGGCTTCTTGTCATGAGAAGAGCTGAAGTATCAGATTTAAATATTATGTGAGTATTCTTCTTGGAAATTCTATTTCTTAGCCACCGTTTTCCTTATCCTCCAACGCGGGGAGATAAGATCAGGTCGTTTAACATGGTCAAATATCTGCATGAAGCGGGTCATAAGGTCACCGTAGCCTCTTTAGCAAGGTCAGCTGAAGAGGCGGATGCCTCTGAAGGTATTAAAGATTATTGCGATGATTATGTGCTGTGCCGTGTGGATAATATTGTTCAGGCTGCGCGTATGGGTCTGCGCCTGTTTACAAGAGAGCCGTCGTCCATGGGTTTTTTCTATTCATCAAAATTGCAAAAAGAGGTTCATCGGCTTTTAGCGGAAAAGAATTTTGATTTAATTGTGGTCTTTAGCTCAACCGCTGCGCAGTATGTATCCCATGTGAGTCATATCCCGAAATTACTGGATTTTTGTGATATGGATAGCCAGAAATGGTTAGCCTATGCCAAATTCAAAAGCTGGCCGGTCAGTATGGGGTATCATCTGGAGGGGACAAAGCTCGAGCGGGAAGAGAAAATACTGTGCACGCAATTTGATCTATGCACCTGCGCGACAGGCTTTGAAGTCGATACGCTGGAGGGATATAATACCGGGGTAGCCAGTGGCTTTTTCCCTAATGGCGTGGATTTTACATTTTTCACGCCGGGCGATGCGGATTACGATCGCCGCAGTATCAGTTTTGTGGGCCGGATGGATTATTATCCAAATGAAGAATGTGTGATATCCTTTTGCAAAAAGGTCTTCCCTGTGCTCCAGAAGAAATATCCGGACGTTACTTTTACGGTGATTGGTGCGGCCCCGCCGGCCAATATTATGGCACTGAATGATATCCCGGGCATAACCGTAACGGGCACGGTGGATGATATTCGTGCTTATGTCCGTAAATCTGCGGTTATGGTTACCCCGCTTGAAATCGCTCGCGGGACGCAAAATAAAATCCTTGAAGGCATGGCCATGGGCGTTCCGGTCATTAGTAGCCATACGGCTGCCCGGGGTGTTGACGCCGTGATTGGGAAACATATTCTGGCCGCGTCATCACCTGAAGAGTATGTCGCGCATATTTCAAATATATTTGATAACGAGACTGAACGTGACCGGCTGGCAAAAGCGGGGCGTGATCGGGTCGTGACACATCATAATTGGCCGCGCGCCATGGAATTATATGCAAAAGCCATGGATGAATGCCTGGCGATTGCCCAAGAGAAAAACAGGTAAACAATGAAGAGTTCAGCCAATGCGCATATTGCACGTATTTGACCATTCGATCCCGCTCCATAGTGGCTATACATTCCGTAGTCGTCAGATTATTAAGGCGCAAAGGGCCCTTGGCTATGAAACACTGCATGTGACCAGCAGCAAGCATCTGAATCCGAGAAGCGCTGAAGAGGTTGTTGGTGGCTTGAAGTTCTTTCGGACAACAGAAGATAACTGGCTGTTTCGTCATCTGCCGGTGATCAATCAATATGAGGTGGTCAGAAGCCTGAAAAAACGCCTTCGGCAGATTTTGGCCCGGGAAAAAGTGGATGTCATTCAGGCCCATTCTCCTGCGTTAAATGGTTTGGCCGCTGTGGCTGTGGGCAGGGAATTTAATATCCCTGTCCTCTATGAAATAAGGGCCTTTTGGGAAGATGCCGCTGTCAGTCATGGAACCTGCAGGGAAGGTGGTTTACGCTACCGTATGTCCAAAAACATGGAAACAAAAGTGGCGCGGGAAGCTGATTGGGTAACGGTTATTTGTGACGGATTAAAACAGGATTTAGTGTCGCGGGACATTCCTGCGGAAAAAATAACGGTCATCCCCAATGCTGTTGATCTTGATGACTTTTCAGGATCTTCTGAGCCAAATTCAGAGCTTAAAAGAAAGCTTGGCTTGGAGGGAGCCGTAACGCTTGGTTTCATTGGATCATTTTATGATTATGAAGGGCTGGAGATTCTGTTGGCCAGCCTGCCGATTATTTCAAAGCAAATTCCCAATGTGAAATTACTTCTGGTTGGCGGCGGCCCGGAAGACGATAATCTGCGGAAACTGGCCAAACAAATTGGCATTGAAAACTATGTTATGTTTACGGGCCGCGTCCCTCATGACAAGGTGCAGGATTATTACAATCAGGTGGATATATTTGTTTATCCCCGAAAGAAAATGCGCCTTACGGATCTTGTCACGCCCTTAAAACCGCTTGAAGCTATGGCGCAGCATAAATTGGTGGCCGCCTCCAATATTGGTGGGCATAATGAATTGATTGAGGATGGTAAAACCGGCGTTTTGTTTGAGCCTGATAATACCGCTGATTTGGCCCGTACAATAATTGACCTGTTGAACAGGCGGGAGGACTGGCCGGAAATCATTGCGGCGGGCCGGAAATATGTCGAAGAAGTCCGTAATTGGAAAAACAGTATTGCTCATTATCAGCCTGTTTTTGAAAAAATTACAGCCAAAAAATAGTATATTGCAAAATAGTATATTTCAGAAATAATTTATGCCGAGGCTAATCACGAAGGCCCCAAATCGTTTCATAAGCATCAAACATACGTTGTTGGTCGAAATGCTCTTTCACATGGATTTTGTTTATTTGGGCGAGTCCTTTTCTTAAAGAGGCATTTGTCGCTAATGTCATCATGGCTCTACTGAACGCGTTATCATCCCCTGCCGGCACAATGAAGGGTTTATTTTGTTGATGCATCATAAATTTCACATCGCCCACATCAAGGCCCACGATGGGCAGACCGGCTGCCATGGCCTGATTTAGGGAATTTGGCATCTGTTCCGTATCCGATGAAATGGCGTAAATATCCAGCCATCCAAGGGCGCGGGCGGGATCATCAATATGACCGGCCAAGTAAATACAGTCTTTTAGGTCATAGTCTGCGATCATCTTTTCAAGTTTTTGCCGTTCATTCCCTTCTCCCATAATGATCAGATTGAATTTTTTGCCGGGTGTTGTCTTCTGGCAGGATTGCCGCATATTTCGAAAGGCAGTGATCAGGCGGGGGAGATTTTTCTCGGGCCGAAGCGGTGTCATCGTACCAATAACGATGGTATTTTCCTGGGCAATGAAATTGGGGATAATATTTTCTTGTGGTTTAGACGCATATTTCGCACAGTCCACACCATTGGGAATATAGCGAATTTTGTGATCAGGAATTTTCCAGTCGGATTTGCATATGATCTGTAATGTTTGGGAGGGAACGACAATGGCCTCGATGTTTCTTAAGGCAAGGCGCCGGAACCAATTGCGCTTCGGTATTGTGCGGTGAGCCTCTTCCGGCCCAAAACCGCTTTCAAGATGGATATGACGGCAAACCGGTCTGATACTATTGGCCAATGCCCATTCCGTAGAACCCCAATTATAGGTCAGCAGAAGATCAGGCTTTATGTGTTTTAATATTTTGCGATATTGACTGACACGGTGTAGAATATTTCCTTTATGCGCATTATAAATATTTGGAATAACATAATTTACTTGCGCGTTCAGGCGTGATTGACAGGCGTAATTCATATCTGTAGAGAGCAGAGTATGCCGTGCTCTTCTGCCAAAGTAATTCATTAAATAGGAAATACGGATGGGGACTCCCCCATGGGCAAAAGAGGGGATCACATGGAAAATATGTGGAATATGTGCTTTTTGTGGATTTTTAACAGATAACGGCATGATTTTCTTTTAATTTTTACAGTTTAAGGAGGTGAAATATTATCTTTATTTTGTTAAAATAGGTGAAATTTACTTTTTTTTCAAAGAATTGTGACAATAAAATATTTCCTTTGATAAAGAAGGAAAAAAAACAGGAGGGTGAAGCGCGTGTCAAGGAATGTCTTATTTTTGACTTTAGGGGTTATTGCAGCAATAGTGACATATTTTTCTAATCCGTTGATGGTTGCATTAGTGGAATTAGTTGTTACAGATAAATTGCCGGGTGCTTTTTTGCATTTGCTGGAAAATAGCGACCTTGTCGCCTTTGCCACTTTTATCAGTATGTTCGGTTTTACTTTTCTGATGTTATATCTGGTTTTTCCGGTTTTTTATGTTTGGTATCATTTGAATTCAGCAGAAAGTATAATTGCGGCATTGCCAACAATTGACCACCCTGCCAGACGCACGGACAGAAAAACTTTTTTTTCTGAATTAAAGGGCTTGGGTTTCATCGGGCGACTGGCAAATTCTTACGGGCCTTATCTTATTCAGGGCCCGGAGGAGGAAGTGACAGCCCAGGCGTTAAAAAATACACGCTTCATCAAAAAAACAAATAATAAGGTTGAACAGTTTAAAATTGCACCGGTCAGGGCAATGGCGCCGGCGGAGGTCATTTTTAATTACCAAAGCCTGGTGACGGAAAACTTATTATTGGGTTTTTTCACTATATTTGCCAGAATAATCATGGGGGCAGGATTTGTTTGTCTGGGGTTATCAGTGCTTTCTTTTTCTATCGTGCTGGAACCGGCTTTATTATCAGCATTGCAGCCCGGGATGGTTGCCTTATTATATTGTCTGGTGTCGGCCATTATTATAACCGGAATTGGGCGTTTGATTGATGTGATTTTATCCCAAAAAGCTAATTCACTGGCCAGAAATATAAACGGCTTATTCTATCAGGGGGAATGGCCGGAGGAGATGGATAAGCGGGAAAGTGCCGCCATAATGGAACAATTGGGAACCATCCTTAAGGATGGTATGGACAAGCCGATGAAAGAAATTTCAAAGGCTGTTAAGGCGTTATCTGTTGAACAGGAAAAGAAGCTTGATACTCTTTTGTCAAAAACCCTGAACCGTTTTTCCAATGATCTGGAAAAGAAAGCAGGCGTAGATTTGGATCTTTTGAAAAAAGCCCTTAAGGATTCGGCGCTTGCGGCGGAGACGATGAAAAAACATTTCAGTGAAACCAATAATATTTTTTCCAGGCAGATGACGAAACAGACCACAGCCATCGCAAAGCATCTGGGCGATATGCAGAAAATATTGAGCAATAGTGAAAAAACGACGCAGAAGGGGACAGAAAAAATTATTTCAACCCTCGGTGCAGAGGTTGATAAAACTTATTCGCGTCTGGGTGATTTCATTGAAACGGGTCTGACGAGAATTGATGAAAAGCAAACAGCCCTTGAAACTGCTGTAAATGATAAAGATAATATTCTGCAGGACCTTCATAATACAGCAAAAGATCTGGGCACAATTTCTAATGCTTCGGGCCGGCTTCTAGAGAGATTTAACGCGCTGGCTAAAGAAATGAATGCCATTCTTGTTAATATTCAGGAAAATGGCGTGGGTGATAAGAAAAATACAAATTCAGAAGCGCGGGATAAACTTAAATTAGCCATGTTGGACTTAAAGAAGACCAATCGTGATAAGACGCGTGAACTTCCCAATATGTAAACCCGATATTTTATGATTCGCACGGTTTTTCACCCTATAAAAACCATGTCAGAACATCCCGGTAATTCCGGTTGATCTGTAGTTCGGCACCGCTTGCCAATGTTACCTGATATTTGCCGTTGTTCATTGCTTCAAGAGCTTTAACCCTTGAAATATTGATGATTGCGCCGCGAATGATGTGGTTAGTTTTTACAATACCCGGAATTTTTATGGTATCAGGACTTTTTATAATATCAGGCAGAAAATAAAAAAATAAGCCGTTTGCGATGAAACGGCTTATAAATAGGATGAAATGTTCAAAGCCCCTTATTTCGGCATATTCACCACATGGATATCCTGCTGAGGATACGGGAAGTTAAGGCCTTTTTCGTCAAACCTATGTTTGATATTTTTGGTTAAAGCCGCTTTCAAGGGCCAATAATCTGCGCTGTTTGTCCATACACGAACGACGATATTTACGGCGCTGTCCGCCAATTCACCAACAAAAATTGAGGCTTCAGGAGATTTTAATGCCCTGTCATCGGCATTAATCACAGCGCCAATCTCGGCAATGGCATTATCAATATTATCATCATAGCCAATACCGATCACAAGATCGACCCGGCGGGTGTCATGGGCGGAGTAATTTTGAATGGACGCGCCCCATATCTGGCTGTTGGGTACGATAATCTGGACATTATCACCGGTGGCCATCTCGGTTACAAAAAGGCCCAAATTCTTTACAGAACCAGCATGCCCGGCCGCATTAATAAAGTCCCCGATTTTAAAAGGGCGGAATATCAGCAGCATAACGCCGGCGGCAACATTACTGAGCGTGCCCTGAAGCGCAAGGCCAATCGCAAGGGAAGCGGCACCGACTATGGCGATAAGGCTGGCCGTTTCGACGCCAAATTTTCCGAGAACGGCAATGACGGTGAAAATGAGAATTATATAGCGCAGGCCGCTGGATAGAAAGGAGGTTAAGGTAACATCTATTTTTGTGCTTTTGCTGAGTATTTTGGTCACGAAGCGTTTGGCCCAACCGGCTATAATCCAGCCGATAATCAGTATGAGCAGGGCACCAAGTATATTCATGCCATATGTCATGGCAAATGCGGTTGCCATATCGGCATATTCTGCAGAACTATCTTCCATTTTAGGCTCCTGTATTTGGGTGAAACATTGGTTGTCCTACGCTACTATAGCGACTTATTTTGAATATTAAATATGTAATTTACCTTCAAAAATAACCGCTTCCCTTGAAGGTAGGTTTAGAGATTTATAAAAGGCCTTCGCGGGTTTATTGTCAGGCTCAGTTGCGACCCAGACTTCTTCGCAGCCTCTTTCAACGCCAATGGAAAATATTTTATTGAGCATGAGCGTTGCGATTCCCTTTCGTTGAAGTGTTTCGGAAACCGCCAAATCGTCAATATACAATTCTGTTGGCTTATCAGGGTGCCGATGAACGACAGCTAAAACCTGCCCAATCACAACATTTTTACTTGTCGCCACGACCATGATATGGCTCTGTTCTTTTAAGTAGGCAGTTAGGCGATCCAAATCTATTTTTTCATCGAAGATATCTTCATCTAATTGATATAACAGATCAACATTACGCTCACTAAGCTGGCAAACGTCAATGTCCATTTGAGGCCCCTGTATTTGAGTGAATCATTGCTTATTCTCCGCTATTATAGCAATTAATTTTTAAGGTTAAATATGTCGTTTCTGTCCATGCTAGATCGCATGATTTTACATTTTCTAAAAAGGCCAGATCGCATGATTTTACATTTTCTAAAAGGCCAGATCGCATGATTTTACATTTTTTAAAAAGAACTGTATAGTCAGATCGATTTAGTATTCATCTCAATCCAAGAACACAGATAAGTGATCTGGCGTGATTATTAACCAAGTGATAATAATGATAAAAAAACACACTAACTCAATTTAAACATAAATAGAGAGAGAATGAAATATGACAACACCAATGAAGACTATCGGAATGGCTATGGCCGTTTCTGCAGCTGGTTTTTTTGCGGCATCTGGCGCGATGGCAGACGAAGGAAAGGGCGATGAAGCCAAGGTCCATTGCTACGGCGTAAACGCCTGTAAAGGCCACAATGATTGCAAGGGCGAACAGAATGCCTGTAAGGGTCATGGCGCCTGTAAGGGTAAGGGCTATTTAAGCATGACCGCTGAGAAATGTGCTGCGGCAGGCGGTACAGTTAAAAAATAAGCCTTAAAGTATTTTTATTAACGGCGGTACCCTTGCAAACAGGGTTCCGCCGTTATTTGTTGAAAAATGATGCCGGCTTTTTTTGGGTCAGCTTTTTTTGGGTCAGCTTCTTTGGGCCAGCTTCTTTGGGCCAGCTTCTTTGGGATGTGAGGAATGACAGATTTTGAAAGGCCCTATCTGGGTTTTGGCATGGGATTACGTTCTGTCCATTATGAGACAATATTATCTGATGAGCCGGATATTGACTGGTTTGAAATAATTTCAGAAAATTACATGGTTCCTGGCGGCAAGCCGCTTTATTTCCTGGATCAAATCAGAGAAAAATACCCCATTGTCATGCATGGCGTCTCCCTGTCCATTGGGTCAACGGATCCTCTGGATTTTAACTATCTTAAAGACTTAAAGCAATTGATTGACCGGGTGAGCCCGGCCTGGGTGTCGGACCATATGTGCTGGACCGGAATGGGGGGACATAATCTTCATGATTTGATGCCATTACCGTATAATATGGCAACAGCGCGTCATGTGATTGACCGGGTGAAGAAAGTCCAGGACTATCTTGGGCGCCAGATTTTACTGGAAAATGCGTCAAGTTATTTGGGCTTCAAAACTTCCGATATGACTGAATGGGATTTCATCGCGGAAGTCGCCAAAGAGGCAGATTGCCTGTTACTGCTCGATATCAATAACATTTATGTAAGCGGCTTTAATCATGAATTTGACCCATTGGATTATATGCGGAATATACCGCCGGAGCGGGTCTGGCAATTTCATTTGGCAGGTCATGAGGATAACGGTGATGTTCTTATTGATACCCACGATCATCCGGTTCGTTCTGAGGTGTGGGATTTATACGATCAGGCCTGTCAGTTATTTGGCCCGGTATCGACCATGATAGAGCGCGACGATAATATCCCGGCGCTGGCCCAGCTTGTGGAGGAGTTGGAAATGGCGCGAAAAATCGGCAGCAGACATTGGGGGCAAAAGGGATTGTCTTGCGGCAATGATGGCTCAAGAGGTTGACTGAAGGGACACCGATGACTGATCTGGAAAAGCTTCAAGGTCTGTTTCAGGCCGCCGTGATGGCCGAAAAGACGGCGTTTCTTGCTGAAATAGACGGCGGCGGCAAAATTCCGCCTGCGCGAAGGCTTCATATATATCAACATGCCTATAAGGCGCGCCTTCGGGATGTGTTGGCAGAAGATTTCCCTGTTTTGCACGGTATGCTGGGTGATGAAGCCTTTGATGAATTATGCCAGCGTTATATTGTGGCTTATCCCTCTAGCCATTCGTCATTACGGTATTTCGGCCAGAATTTAGAGAAATTTGTCACCGGAGAATCCCCCTATAATACTCAGGTTGTCATTGGCGAAATGGCCCGGTTTGAATGGAATTTTCATGACGTATTTGATGCGCCTGATCACGCAGCGATAACCATTGAAGACGTGGGGGCGTTAGTGCCAGCTGTTTGGACGACGCTGCGATTTGAATTTCATCCGTCGTTGCATATTGCGCCCTATGACTGGAATGTGCTGGCTGTCTGGTCTTCGGTTCAGGAGGAAAATACCCCATCGACAAATTCTGAGACTGTGCCTGATATTATGCCTGAAGTTCTCAATGAAACTACTTATGCCATTCAATGGCGACAGGATTTGCGCAGTTACTTTCGTAGCCTGGCCCCTGATGAGGCCCGCGCGCTATTGATGGCCATGGATAATAAAGCTTTCCCGGAAATTTGCGAGGGGCTTGCGTTTGAGCATGCCGATAATGCCCCGGTGAGGGCTGCCGAACTCTTAAGAAATTGGGTGACAGAGGGGTTGATATCCTCATTAAACCATATGGATATGGGGCCTCAATCACAATAATAGTGATTGATCGTGATGAAGCGTTACTTTCAGCGGGTTCGTTATTATGTCAACCTGTATATCATTCAGAGGCGTTATCCCAGAATCTTTGTTAGGAACCTCTGTTTGGAATCTCTAATCGCAAATGAATAGGAATGAAACATGACGAAAAATCTTCAAAAACGCACTTTATTGGTCGCCTCCGCCATGACAGCAGCCTTGGCGTTGGCACCTGCTGTACAAGCAAAAAAGGCCGTTGAAAAATGTTACGCTGTTGTCAAGGCGGGCCAGAATGACTGCGCAACGGCGACCACTTCATGTGCGGGAACATCAACATCAGACGGACAGAAAGACGCTTGGATTTTTGTTCCCAAAGGCACGTGTGAAAAGATTGTCGGCAGTAGCCTGAAATCTGACAAATAGATCGCTTAAAATGTCCTTATTCCCTAAAATGGACAGTAGTTCTTGGGTTCCGATCCCGGCCATAGCCGGGGTTGGTCTCAAGCCGCAACATTATGAAGAGATCCTCTCACTTGGGCCAAAGGCAATTGCCCCAATTGGCTGGTTTGAGGTTCATACTGAAAATTATATGGGTGACGGCGGCCCCCCGCATCATTATCTGGAAAAAATCAGGCAGGATTATCCCTTATCCATGCATGGGGTCGGCTTATCTCTGGGGACAGCTGAGGGCCTCAATCAGGACCATTTACGGGGTGTTAAAAATGTGGTTGATCGCTACCAGCCCGCCCTGGTGTCCGAGCATATTTCATGGAGCATTGCGAATGGTGTTTATCTGAATGATCTGATCCCGTTGCCCTATACGGCTGAAACCATGAAAATTATCGGCGATAATATCGACCTGGTACAGAATTTTCTGGGGCGGCAGATCTTGGTGGAAAATCCGTCCAGTTATCTGTTGTTCAAATCAAGTGATAGGGAAGAGCCTGATTTTATCAATGAAATATTGGCAAATACGGGGTGTGGGCTATTGCTTGATGTCAATAATGTTTATGTCAGCTGCCAAAATCATGGCTGGGATGCCCGGGATTATATTGCAAGGTTAAAGCCTGAAACGGTTGGCGAGATACATTTGGCCGGCCACGCGGTGAAAGAATGGCACGGGCAGACGTTGAGAATAGATGATCATGGCTCGAACGTCAGCAGAGAAGTCTGGGATTTATACGTCTATACCCTGTCCCTTATGGGCCCAAAGCCCAGCCTGATTGAATGGGACAGTAATATCCCTTCACTCATGACTTTGCAGCAGGAAGCAGAACGGGCAAATAGTTTATTAAGAAAATTTCCGGGGGTAATAGACGATCAGGGCGCAAGGAAAAACGGATAATCAAGATGGTAACATTATGCGATATACAGGATAAGTTTTCCCGCGCAATCCTGGGGGCCCAGAATGAGATAGTTATGAATGAGATAGTTATGACTGAGATAATTGCGGGTGAAATAACGGGGGAGGGTGACCTGGCCTTGGGCCTGACACCGCAGGCGCGGATAAATATATACCGCAATAATAGCTTCATTACCCTGTCGCGGGCACTGGCCAAAAATTTTCCGGTGCTCTGCCGGCTTGTCGGCCAGAATTTCTTTGACCATTTGGCCGAAAAATATGTGGAAAAATACCCGCCGGTAACGCCTTTATTAATGTCTTACGGCGCAAATATGCCTGAATTTTTAAAGGGTTTTGACGCCGTGAAGGACTTGTCCTATTTGGCTGATGTGGCCCGGCTTGAACATTTGTGGACGATGAGCTTCAATGGGCCGGATGCCACAGGCTTTGACCTTGGGTTAATAAGCAAGATGGATCCGGAACGATTTGATGACCTTATTTTTAAGTTCTTGCCCAATATGCAGCTTATGTCCAGCGTCTTTCCCATACTTGATATTTGGCTTGCCAATCAGGAGGGGGCTCAGAAAAGTGAAGATATCGACCTGGATAGTGGGCCTTGTTACCTTGTTATATTTCGTAAGGCGCAGGTCGTTGAAATTATGACTCTTGATCTCGCTAATTATACTTTCTTTGAATTTCTGGGGTCGGGAGAAACATTAAGTTGCGCTGCTGAAAAAGTGACAACAAAATATCCGGGCTTTAATCTGCAGGCAGCGATGAACAATATAGTGCAAAATAGCATGATAGAGCATTTTGAATGCGCAAAAAATTAAGGAACAGGTGAAACAGGATGAAAACAATGATGATGACAATGACGAAAATTCTGGCCAGTACTTCTGGTATGATGTCTAAAATTCAGACATATCAACTGGCCATATTGGCAAGATTCGTGATGGCGACCATTTTCTGGAAGTCCGCTATGACCAAAATTGCTTTCGAGGAACCGGGCCTGACGACGTTTTCGTTGGCTCAGGTTTGGCAGGTGATAACGTTGAATTGGACTGTGGCAGACAGCACATATATGTTGTTCGAATATGAATATGATCTTCCGATCATTCCGCCTGAGTGGGCGGGGAATTTATCCGTTGCGGCTGAGATTTTGTTACCAATGGCGTTAGTGCTTGGGTTTTTTACGCGTTATGCTGCCGCGGCGATGCTGGGGATGACATTGGTTATACAAATATTCGTATATCCAAACCTATGGACGGTACATGGTCTTTGGGCGATTGCTCTTTTGATTATTATGAGTAAAGGTGGCGGCAGATTGTCCCTTGATCGTTTGATTTGCGGGAAATGCCTGTAAAGCTTATAAATTACCCGTAAAGCCTATAAATTAAAAGGCCTGAAAATTCTTCATTCGCTGTCACCGCGCAAGGCCTTTAATATACTTTCGAAGGGTAGGGTGACGCAGGTCAAACGGTTTTTATGATCGGTTATGGGCTGGAAGATATTGAGGGCGTTCCATTTACTGTTTGGCCATTTATTATCTGGCCATTCATTGTCATCTAAAGATTTTTCCGACAGACGTTGTTTGAGGCGGGAATAGGTGGCTTGTAGGCTTTCTTCAGTCTCCCCGATTGAATGTTCTCCGAGAATAGAGGCACTGGCCTGGCAGAGAACGCAGGCCTTTGTCTCATGGGAAAAGGCGGAAATTTTATCTCCCTCAAGGTCAAGGTAAACCGTTATTCTGTCGCCGCACAGGGGGTTATGTACGGTTAACTTCAGGTCAGCATTATCTAATGCACCGGCCCCTACCGCGGCGGCGGCTTGTTTCAAAATGGCCTTTTGATATAGCTGATCGATCATAAGGGGTATCTTTACACTCGTTTTCTTGTTTTTTGCCAGCGCAGTAGCTGTGCAATGTGTTTTTATAATAAATAATATGTGAGAAATAGGATTAATTAGATTTTTTTTGTGGTTTTTTCCGGTTTTACTTGATTTGGTGGCCTCAGTAAATAATAAGACATTTGGTAAATTAAAAAGGGCGAAAAGAATATCGTCTGTAGAATTATATTTAGGAAGGCATAAATACTCATGGCTCATTCTATTGCATCAGGCCTCAGACAGAATTTTCTGGGGAATTCTCCTGAATGGTACAAATTGACAATAATCGGTTTTCTCATTCTTAATCCCCTGGTTTTATACACTCTTGGATATGAAGAGGGTAGTTACATCGTCGGGTGGATGCTGGTTCTTGAATTTATCTTTACCCTGACGATGGCGCTAAAATGTTATCCGCTTTTGCCGGGGGGACTGCTGGCATTTCAGGCGGTTTTCTTGAAATTGACGACACCCTATACGGTCAAACATGAAATCGAACTCGGTTTGGAAGTGATTCTGCTTTTGGTCTTTATGGTGGCCGGTATTTATTTCATGCAGAAATTACTGATGTTTATTTTTACGAAGGTTCTTTTGAACGTACAGTCAAAAACCACATTGTCTTTTCTTTTTTGCCTGATCGCGGCGGTATTATCAGCCTTTCTTGATGCTTTGACAGTGACGGCGGTGATTATTACCGTGGCCGTAGGGTTTTACGGGATTTATCACAAGGCAGCCTCGGGAAAACAAGGCAGTACAGCCCATGATCATTCCGCAGACGAGCATGTTGATGAATTGCATAAATCTGACCTTGACCAGTTCCGGGCCTTTTTGCGCAGTCTGATGATGCATGCGTTGGTTGGCACAGCCCTGGGCGGTGTTTGTACCATCGTGGGAGAGCCTCAAAATGTTATCATTGGGGAGCGCGCCGGCTGGGACTTTATAGAATTCTACCTGCGTATGGCACCGGTTACAATGCCGGTATTCGTTGTTGGTTTGCTGACCTGTATCCTTCTGGAGAAAACCCGCGTATTTGGTTACGGCACAACAATGCCTGACAAGGTGCGCCATATTCTGGAAGCCTTCGAAGCAGAGGAAAGCGGGAAAAGAACTTTTAAAGATAAAGCGTCTTTGGTCGCACAGGCGGTTGTCGCTGGATGGCTTGTGATTGCATTGATGTTACATTTGGCTCCTGTGGGGTTGATCGGGCTTTCTGTCATTGTGTTGCTCACGGCCTTTACCGGGATTACGGAAGAACATCAAATTGGTAAGGCGTTTGAAGAAGCCCTTCCCTTTACCGCGCTTCTGGTGGTCTTCTTTGCTATTGTGGCGGTTATTACGGATCAGGATTTGTTTGGCGGGGTGATTCGCTATGTGCTCGACCTTGAAGGCTCAGACCGGATCGCAGGCTTTTATGTTGCTAATGGTATATTATCTGCCATAAGCGATAATGTCTTTGTCGGAACCGTATATATTTCCGAAATTCAAAAAGCCCTTGAAGCAGGTATTATCGAGCGCGATGTTTTCGACCTTATGGCTGTCGCCATTAATACAGGGACGAATATCCCGTCTGTTGCGACGCCTAACGGTCAGGCAGCCTTCCTATTCTTACTTACGTCAGCCATTGCCCCATTGATTCGTCTTTCTTATATGAGAATGGTCTTTATGGCGCTGCCCTATACGATTATTATGTCGATCACAGGCTATGTGATGGTGATCACCATTTTGGAACCTGCGACGCAATATATGTATGATAATAATATGATTGAACATCACTCTACCTATGAATTAAAAGAGAAAATGCCTGATAACTCGGGACATTGATGACTGTTCATCGTCATTAATTATGTAAAAGAGATGGCCTGGCCATCTCTTTTTTTTTGTTTCATTACCATTTCATATGTTTTGTGCTGACAAGAACTTAAAAAGTTAATATACTGGTCGAAAGACAACTATTGGTATGACGAACTTCACTATATGTTTAGGTGTGCAGTATTGTCTTGTGCAAATTTTAGTTGAATGTATTCGTGACGCAATATCGGCACATGATTAGACAAAATATTGATTACTTATAGTGTTTGGATTATTATATTAGGTATTTTTAAAGTAGTGATAGCTTGATTGGGGAGCACTTAGATAGAAAAGTGAAGTTTTATGGTATCAAATTTATCTGCTAACATCCGTAGTGACCAGGATGCTGAGACTCAAGAGGAAGTAGAGGGTGTGGGGGAGTGTATTGTGACGGAAGTCGAACCCACTATTGTGCATTTTGATGAAGTTAAAGGGTCTATCAAATGGTTTGACACCATTAAAGGATATGGATTCATTTCTCCTGAAGATGGCAGGGGGGACATTTTGGTTCATTTCTCAATTTTGAAGGATGTCGGTCGCCGTATGTTGCCAGAGGGGACGACAATTAAATGCTTGTCTGCGGATCGGCCAAAAGGCCGCCAGGCGGTAAAAATCCTTGATTTTGATCTTGACACAGCTGTGGGTGTGGATATGGAAGCTGAACAAGCGGAAGTCACAGCCATTGATATGGATGATTCTGAATTCGTCGAAGCAACCGTTAAATGGTTCAATCGGGTGCGGGGATATGGTTTTGTAAATCGCGGCGATAGTGGGCAGGATGTTTTTATCCATATGGAGCTTTTGAGAAAATATGGCATTGATCACCTGATCCCGGGTCAGACCGTTGCGGTTGCCGTTGATGATGGCGAGCGGGGCCTGGTGGTTAAGGCTATCAAGATATAGTCTCCTCATGCTTCTTAAGAGTTATCGCCAGTCAAGAATAGGGTAAAATGTGACCATTCAGTCCTTTCGCATGCGTAGATTTTTTCTTTGTTTATGCTTTCTTACCGGCAATATCTGGTTTGGGAATATTGCCATCGGCCATTATTCTTTTGCCAGTGATCAGCAAAACAAGAGGGGCCAGCAAAACGAAACAGTCAAATATATAGCCTTTGATCATGATGTGCTGTCCATATTATCCAAGGGCCAAAACTATAAATTTGATGTGGAAATAGCCAGATCACATGAACAGCGCGCCAGAGGATTAATGTTCAGAAAGAATATGCCCGAAGAAAATGGTATGTTATTTCTTTTCGAGCGGAGAGAAAAGGTGACCATGTGGATGGAAAATACTTATATCCCGCTTGATATTATTTTCCTGGATGCAAAAGGCATCATAACGCATATTGTCAAGTCGACTGTGCCGGAGTCACGGGATTATATTCATTCCAATGCCCCTGTGGTTTCTGTTCTTGAGTTGAATGCAGGGGTTACAGATAATCTTAATATTCAAGTCGGGGATAAAATCATCCATCCTTTCTTCGCCGAATAAAGAGGCAAAATACCTGAAATTCGAAAAAAATGCAGATAGTCAATAAATGGACTTGCCCTTGGGAAGAGCTTCTTGTATGACCCTAACACGCTTATTTAATCCTGTCGGGGAGTGGCGCAGCCTGGTAGCGCACCTGTTTTGGGTACAGGGGGTCGCAGGTTCAAATCCTGTCTCCCCGACCATTAAATTAGTTACTCAAAAAAAGCTCTTCAGTATAAACTGGAGGGCTTTTTTTGTTCCCACTTTCTTAAGCGTATTATATTCTGCGTTTAAAGGTATCCAAGCTATTGATTTTACAAATTTCTTGATGCCTGAGAACCATTTAAGGGCCGAAATAGGCATCGGCACAGGGTCTGCCATAATTCCCTAACGCGCTTGTACAGGCAATATATGGCCGTTAACGCGTATAGGTTCTTTCACTTGTGATACGGCGTTCATTCTCTCATTTATATAAAAAATAATTTTTATGGTCATAGGGTTACAGGCCTTGAATGACAGAAAAGAACTATTAGGGGAATTTTTCACTTTCCCTTAAATCATCTTTGGGATAAAAGACAGTGAAGGCTTACACATAAAACTGTTAGGTGAACGAAATGGCGGCCCGTATTTATTGTCCAACGAAAAATGTCATGCAATCCGGTATGGGGAATACCAGAAAGTGGGTTCTTGAATATAATGCGGAGGAAGCCAGAACACTTGATCCGTTGATGGGCTGGACCAGTTCGTCAGACATGGCGGGGCAAATTCATTTGAAATTTGAGTCAAAAGATGAGGCCATATCATACGCCAAGCGCAATAACATTGCCTTTGATGTTATTGAATTAAAGGCAAGGAAAGTAAGAATTAAGTCTTACGCTGACGTATTTGCATATCGCGGCTAACCACAAGACAGAATAAATATACCCGGGCGCCCGTAGCTCAGCTGGATAGAGCAACGGACTTCTAATCCGTAGGTCGCAGGTTCGAATCCTGCCGGGCGCACCAATTACTTCAATGACTTAGTATAAAATATAAAAATGGGTGTTAAGTTCTAGCTACAATCTAGCTACAGTTTCATATTAATTTGCAAATTTGATTGATTTCCTCACATGGCATACATTTACTCTTTTGAAGGAGGTACCCATGAGTACTAACAATGAGATATTAAACAACATAAACTCGAATGTGTATTACATTATGTTTGCTGTAGTTTATTCGGCAGTACATATGTTCTTTTTGGGAGGAAATGTGAGGTGGTCCTGATTGTTTGGACAGTTTGGCAGCGAAGTTAAGGTGTATCCTGTTATCATTTATGCTGCCTGTTTCTGTTTCACAGGGGATGGGGAATTTCCCATCCCCTGTGCTTTTGAGTAAACGTCATGCGGTGTCCGCCCGTCAAGGGAAGAATGGGGGCGAATGCGGTTATAAAAGCTGATCCAGTCGCTAATTTCTTTTTGAGCGATAAAACCATCCGTCATATCCTTGAGGTAGATGCATTCGTACTTAAGGCTGCGCCACAGCCGTTCAATAAAGATATTATCCAGATAACGGCCCCGGCCATCCATGATGTGTCTACCCTATTCCGGACAAGTAGGCTAAAAGAACCGCAGGTCAGCGCGGAGCAGCAAAATTTTACCCCTAAGGAATAGAAATACATGTCCAAACGAAAAGTCACTCAATATACATCCGAATTCAGAGAAAACGCTATTAAGTTAGCCCTTGAATCAGATCAACCTGTTTCTCAAACAGCTGATAATTTAGGAATAAATCACAATACTCTACATACTTGGATTAGCAAATACGGCCCTCCATCTGAAAACCAAAACTCCCTTAATGAACATCATTTTGATGAAATCAAACGTTTAAAGAAACAACTTGTTCAAGTCACGCAGGAGCGTGACTTATTAAAAAAGGCGGCTGCAGATTCAACCTGTCAATACAACATCATATAAAATTACCTTTTCAGGAGTATTGTACCCAAGTGTTTTCCGTGGTCTTTTATTCAATTGAATAGCCA
>Ga0316204_10001923_pt1 | contig 51491 bp, 40 predicted proteins | sample 6monrhotite_MG_2_FD_205661 | JGI IMG/M metagenome (GOLD analysis project Ga0316204, IMG submission 205661) | Microbial mat bacterial communities from mineral coupon in-situ incubated in ocean water Damariscotta River, Maine, United States -... | ecosystem: Environmental > Aquatic > Marine >... | reverse complement strand
CCGCCTGCGACGAACTCGAACTCATCACGCCGCAGCAAGATCAACGCCAAGAACGACATGCGCCTCACGCAAAGTCTCGCTCGTAGCCTGCTCCAAACTCCCGCGCAGACCGTGCTCCACTACAGCGAGTCAGGCCCTCGACGACTTCGTGGAGGTCTTCGAGTGGACGCAGGCGGACGGTTTCGACGTCGTCGTGATCGGAGCCTCGCCCTCGGAGCATTCTCTGCGAAGCTGGGCGCATCCTCGCTTTCGGGGGACCTCGAACTACCTGTTCCCTCTGGGGAGCAACAAAGAATCGCTCGAGTCGCGGATTAGTATCCAAACGTCGAGGTTCTCAAGGCCATCAAGCTCGGAACATCTTCCCGGGCCGGCGGCGCGTAGGCGAAGTTGTCGATCTGGACGTTGTTTTGTCGATACTCCGAGCGCTCCCGAGGTCGGCCGGACCCGGGGCCTCGTATAGTGGTCGCATAGAGTCGGCGCTTCCCATCCTCGTCCGGCGCGACGTCGAGGTTGTCGTCGATCAGCGCCAACGGAACGGGGGCTACAACGCGGGGCTGGTCCTGCTCTCAGACCCAGCGGCCTGTCCGACGTCGGACGAAGAACTACTTGCAGGCGGGTTGGTACAGATGCTCGCTGCACAGGTTTGCGACGGCTTTGCGGTAGGTCGCGACTCGGCCCTTGTACTGCGACCGGATGCTTGCCTCGCGGTAGTCTGCCAGCGCTATGTCATACTCACCTGCTCTTGAGTAAACGAACGCGCGACCCGCAAGGAGCGTGGCGAAGTCGTCCGTCGCAACCTTCACGTCCACCCCCCGTGCGATGGCGAGTGCGTTGTCGGCGGTCCGACGCGCCTCGTCGTGAAATCCTCCAAGCGCGAGTCCCTGAGCCAGGAAGACCTTGGCTGCAGCCGCAGCGCCCGACTGAACACCAAAGGCCTCCTGGCAGGCGTCCACGGCCCTTCTTCCCCACCTCACCGCGTCCGAAGCCAGACCCAAGTTCACAAAGCCAAGGCTCATTTGAGCGAACCTCTGCGCATCCTGAGGTCCAGTGGACTTCACCTCGGATAGTGCGGACTCAAGCTCTCTACACTGCGTGATGGCTTCATCCCGTCTTCCGAGTTCGCCTAGAAGCAGGCAGATGCGAGCCTTGGGGTAGAGGGTCTGCATATGCGTGGGGCCGAGGCTGTTCCGGGCGATCTTCTCGGACCTTTGGTACAGGAGGACAGCGTCTTGAAGTCGTCCGTCCAGTCGTCGAAAGTCGGCGACGGATGCGAGAATGTCGATGGTGTTGGAGTGCCCGTCTTCGTACGCTTCTTCTGCAAGTCTTAGTGCTTCCTCGGCCTGAACAACCCCATCCGGAAAGTCTCCGGCGTCCAAGGCGGAGATCGCACGTGCAAGCAGGATGTAGGCTAGTTGTGGGTTTTTCGGGCTGGTGCGCAGCATGACTTCATGCGCTTTTCGTGCGTTCTCGCGTGCTTCGGTGAACTCGCCTAGGAAGCGCTGCGTCTGCGCGAGACCTAAGTAGTCATTGGATATTTTAACCCGGTTTCCCCCGAACGTACGGAGCTGGATTTCGAGTCCGCGCTTCTTGAGCGAGGCAGCTTCACTGTAGTTACCTCTCTTCTGCAATACCGCTCCCAACAGGGATAGGGCGTCCGCAGTCTCATAGTGGGCGATGCCGAACAACCGCTGTTTTCGTTCGAGGAGTAGGCGACCCAGGCGCTCCGCCTCTTCCATGTTTGCCGCCGTCGACTCAAGGCCGACCTGTGCTTCGAGGAGGCTGCTCTCGAACCTTCCCGAAGGATCGTAGGTCTGCTTGAGGCAGACATGTCCAAGCGCGAGCCAGAGACGGGACTTGTCCAGATTGATGTCTCCATTTGACGCCACCCAAGATATGTCACGAGCAATCCGGACCGCTGCTCTCCAATCGGACGACTCCGCCGCCTGGAACCATGCCTCCCGCCAAGCTTCCGTTCCTGCATCAGCATCGCCCAAGCCCACTAGGATCGATCCTTCTTCCCGCCCGACGTGGGTCAACATCGGTTTCCAATCCAGCTCGGAAGCCCTCCGCCCGACCTCACGAACAATCGAGAGCTGTTCCTCCTGGGAGTCCGCCCCCAGTCGGGAAGCTTGGCTCAGCCTTCTCTGCAGCTCGCGGAGTTCGGCCCTTTCTTCCTCAGGGGGCACCTCCAACTCAACCAAGGCTCGGGGGTCCAGACAAGGGGAAACAGGCTTGAGACTCACGGCCCAGTCTACGGCAAGCCTTGCGTTCCATTCTCCGCCCTCTCGATATGCTTCGATCACTTCTTCGAATTCGAACCGACGCTCTTGGAGACACCATTGCGACTTGTCTACCAATGCCGCATCCCAATCCTTGTCGACGGTGCTATGCCGACAGGCATCCACGGTCGCCTCTCGAAGCGCCGCGGAGTGCTCATCTAGCCACGGGCTCAACCTGTCCTCATCGTGAATCAGCGCGCCTTCTTGCGTGGACCTCAGCGACGTCAACACCTCGTCTCGAATGTCCTCATTCCAAGTCCCGTCGATCTCTGCCCCTTGGTCCTCGCAAGCCGAGGCCAACCTCCCCTTGTGGGCTCTTGCCAGCCCCCACACCGCAATCGCAGCGAAGGCGGCAATACCAAGGAGTCTCCAGCCCCGAAATTTCCTTCGAGGCATCTCCTCTCCCCGCAGGATGTTGAGCTCGGTCTCGAGTTCTTCAACAAGCTCGGTCATAGTCCCAAAACGAGCCCCGGGGCGGACCGACAGTCCTTTGCGAAGCGTCGTCTCCACGTTCGCGGGCACCTGTGCTCCCTCAGGACGGTTCACCGCACCTGCACGGAATGCCCTCACTCCCTGTCCGTCGCTTCGCGTGCTTGTATAAGGGCGAGTGCCGAATAGGGCCTCCCACGCAGTGACGCAAAAGCTGAACTGGTCACATCGAGCATCCACAGTTTTACCCGCAAACTGCTCGGGGGCCATATAGGCGGGGGTCCCAATTAGTACGCCCGTCTTGGTCAATGAAGAATCAACGGAGTCCGCCCCATCGACGTGTTGGCCAGGGGGCCGGGGTTCGCCCACGCCGATTGCGAGACCAAAATCAGCAACTCGTGCGCGTCTGTCTGTGCCGATTAGGACATTGCTGGGCTTGAAGTCTCTGTGTATTAACCCCTCTGCGTGCGCAGCCACCAAGCCCTTCCCAGCTTGAACGAGCAGGTCTAAACGCTCGACGATGCTCCAGGTCGAATGGGTCGGCCGCCGAATCCACTGCTTCAGCGTTCGCCCGTCCACAAACTCCATCACGATGAGCGGCTGTCCACCCATCTCGGCCAGTTCGTCGACCTCGTGCACTGTCACGACGTGCGGGTGAGACAACCGAGCCAAGGCCCTAGCTTCGCGAATCAGCCGTTCGGCGTCAGCTTTTGACTCCAAGCAATGCAGCATCTTGAGCGCGACTCGACGGTCGAGCTTTGGATCATACGCCGCGTATACCTCTCCCATCCCCCCAGCGCCGATCTTGGACAGCACCATGTACCGCCCCACACTTGTCGCCGCCGCGAGGGTCTGTCCGTGGTGTATCGACTTCTCCGTTGCGGTGCGGGTGGCGTCCAGGTCGGGGTTGCCCTCGGTCACAGGCGGAGTGTAGCGGATCGGCAGGCACGACCCCGTGCCCAACGGCTCGCGAGGTCCTCTCGATGAAACTCGGATTCGCCTGTCCTGCGTTTGGGCGAAATGAAATAGAAAAGCCGCGCCGCCCTGCTACGGAGTCTCCCGTCGTGGGCGGCGGACCTCGAACGCCTCGGGCAAACCGCCCAAGGCAAAGACCTGCTCATCGTGCTTCTGGGCTACATCGCGAAGGCTTCCTGCGACCTGGAACTCTCCGAGTTCCGTGCCATCCTTGAAGGGAAGGCCCCCACTGCCGAGGCCGTGACCATCGAAGAAGAACTCCACGCCTGAAGGACACGCCAAGGGCCTCGCCCAGGGGAAGGCAGAGGGCCGCCCAGGCGCGGGCGTACACGGCATGTGTGGCTTCAACGCGGCCCAAGTCGCTGGGCGGGCAGAGCGCTCTGCCTCACGGCAGCACCAACGCCCTGCCCGGCTGAGGTCTCAGCCACAACTCGGGGCAACACATAGGAGAGCTCCGGCGGAGATCCGCCGGCGTCACAGGCGGCGAGCGTCGCCCCCTTCTTCGCAAGCTTCTCGTCGGACTCCAGCATGGCCGCAGCTGCGTGTCGGTAGTCTTCCGCCCGCTGGACGGCGACACGAGCCCTCTGCAGCCAGCGGGCGCGAACCGCTTGCCTCTTTCTCCGCAGGCCCTTTTTCTGATGCTTCTGGGCTTCGCGAATGGACTCGCACGAGAACATGAGCTGCTCCAGGCGCTCCATCTCGGCGACTTCGTCTGCCCACTTCCCCGGCGTGTCGGGGCGGAGCGTTGGTTTCTGGCAGGCGGCTGGCCCAACGAACAGCGCGGTCGCGACCCAGAGCGAAGCGACTCGAGTCATGGCGTGGGCATCCTCTGGATTTCGAGCAGCTGCTCGTCAATCGCGGCAACGGACAGCCCCTCCGTGAGGAGCTGTTCGCAGTCGTACTTCGGCAACAGATCGCCGGGGCCGAGAACGAACGCGAACACGCTGACCGGGATGTTGTCGCCCGGAGGCATCCCTTCTTCTGCCACCAAAGCACTGCCGGACGGAGTCAGCGACACCGCGACGTTGTCGATCTGATTGGGTGTGTTCTCGGAGGCCTGCTCGGACGCGGAGACTTCCACGTACTCACACCCGTCGGTCAAGTCGTCGTCCGGGCAGCACGCCTCGAAGTAGACACGGGTCCCGTGGGAAACCGGGCGCTCATCGAGACGCCAGAAATCCACCGAGACCGTCGTGCTGGTGTTGTGTGTGGAGAGTACCGACTCGGGTCCACTGATGCTCAGCGCATCCGGGCGCGACCGAGCCACGTTGAACTGGATCGAGTCGGCGATCTGACCCCCATCGCGCGCCGTGAGAACCTCGAGCCCAGGGTGTCGACCCAGCGAAAGGTTGATCGTCACGGTCTCGTTCGGGCCGATGCTTAGCGGCAGAGACTTCGGACTGGACGTGCTGGACGGGTTGATGTTGTTGAGCTGACTCTCGATCTGAATGTCGCGATCGTCGAGGCGGGTCGACGTGGACACGAGTTCGATGTGAACGACCGTGACATCATCGGCGGGATACGCATCGTCCCCTGGAGGGTCCTGAAAGACCAACGTGCTGGAGGTGGGAAGGATGTCGAAGTCGACGGGCGTTCGACCGATGCCCTCGGAGAGGCTGGCGGTGAGCGTGCCCCGACCCCGTTGATCCGGTCCGGTGGTCAGCCCCACGGTGACCGACTCACAGGGCTCGACCTCGACCGAGGTGGCGCCTGGCGTCGCGGCGTCGCTGGATAGGGTGCCGCGCGTGGTCTGAAGGTCTACGGTTTGTGGCCCCGACCCGGCGGAACTTGCCAGGGTGATCGTGAACGGGTACGTGCGCCCGTCATCGAAGAGCTGCCCGGGCGCCTCGACTTCGAGGCTGTCGGTTGCAGCGGTGACCTCGTAAGGAAGCACGCTCGCGGACTGCATGCCCAGCTGGGCCGATAGCTGCCCCAAGCCAGTCGTGCGCCCTGTATCCACCAGGAACGCCGTGGCCACACCCGGCACCACCGACACGCTGAGCGTGAACTGCTCCTGCCCCGAAAGCTGCCGCCGCAGCGGTGCGAGCGTGCTGCCGACAGCGACCGTTTGCGCGACGGGGTCGGTCAGACCGGTCGCGGGCAGCACGACCTGGAACTCGGCCGAACCGCCGCTGGCCTCGAACTCGACCGGACCTTCGGCGTCGAGGCACGCCTGATAGGGGTCGGTATCGTCCTCGGTCTCGGGTGCTGTCTCCATGCACACATCGTGCGGCGTGCGGACGAGCCTGAGACACGGGCGCAACTCGGCAACGTCGAACACCGTGTCAGCTTCGAGCCCCTCCCCGGAAACCCGCAGGAACCCCTCGCCCGGGGTCGTGTCGAGCAGCAACGAGAAGTCGAGCGGCTCGTCCCCCTGGGTCTTCAGCTGGACCTGGTTGGTGGGCATGGAACCCGGGGAGAGCTGTCCGAGGCTCGTGGTGACGGTGAGGCTCTTGCCCGCACTCGTTCCTTCGGGCACGAAGATCCGCCACTGCGTGAGCTGGCCCCCAGCCTGCAGTGTCGGAACGCCCGCGGGGCAATCCGAGACCGTCTCGGGGCATTCGCCGTCGCAGACACAGAGGGTCAGCTCGGCCTCGCTTGTCGGAATGCGATTGGACTCGCAACCCGGGGCGAGGAGGATCAAAGACCCCAGTGTCGAAAGAATGGCGGCGCGTTCCATGCGGAGTTCACTTGACTTGATACGGAGCGGAACGAACTTTCGTGCCGTCATCGAGGACCTGAACCGCAACGGCGAACTTCAACCGCGCATCGTCGTGAAGCCGACCTGTACCGACCTCGGGTTTATCCTTGGAGGACCACGCGCTCCGCATCGGGGTACGTTCGTCACTCTCGTTCCCGCTCTTCGCGCCAGCCTTGGTCTGATGCACGTGCAAAGTACCCGAGGCGGGCTCGTCGTCGTTCATCGTCCGAACGACGACGATCCACTCGTTCTTACTCAAGTCGTAGGTGGTGATCAGGATGCTGGGTTTGTCCATGGAGTTCTCGCCTTCTCAGCCCGACACGGATGCCTGCGCGCGATTGAAACGCGTGCGAATGAGTTCAAACACGTCGAGGTCGACGGAGATCGAAACATACGGTGCGGCTCGGTACTCTCTGCGCTCTGACAGCGGGTTGCGCGACCGTGTCGTGAAGTGAGTGGCCCCAGCGCCGAGTCGAATGTAGTCGGTGGGACGCAGTCCCACGCCCGTGAGCAGGACCTGTTGACCGAGAACGCCTTCGATGTTCAAGGCGTCCTTCTGGATCCTCGGCTCGATCAAGCTGATGCCCGCCATGACCGAGAAGCGGCGCAAGAAGTTACGCCCCGGGCGAACGACTTCCCGCAGTCGCTCCTCCTTGTCGACCGGGATGAAGTAGATGTTCAGCCCGAAATACGGGACGAGATCGGGCCGCGTTCGGGGTTTCTCGTCAACGGGGAAGAGGATCAGCGCCAGGCCAACGTCGGCGGTGATGTACAGCGGGAATCGCTGGGCGTAGTCCGGTTCGGCGGAGAACGACCCAACGCCCGTCGATCGCTCCAGCGCAACCATCGACTTGGTCAGCTCGGCCGCGAGCGGACTCGGCTTGCCTTGCTGGGTGAGCGTCAGCTTGTCGAAATCGTCCTTGGTCTTTTTCTCTAACGTCAGCGCCAACGCCATACCGGCAATCGCCCCGGTAAGTTCTTCGACCGTGCCACGGCCCGGCGCAGCGTCGGCGTCGGTCTTCCCGTAGGCTTTCTTGAGCCCAGCGTCCTGTATGGCTTTCTCGGCCTTCTGCAAGGCGTCGAGCGTGTCCTCGAGCGAGGTCGCCTCGGTCGTCGCCCGAGTGACCTCCGCCCGCAGTAATTCCTTGATCGCAACAGCCTCGAGGCGTTGGCCGGGTGTCCGCGGCTTCTCCTCGCTGAGGAACACGAACTGAAGCGCCGACTCCTTCTCCTTGGGCGCGGCCTCCCACACCTTCTTCTCGAGGAGTTCTTTGAGGACAGCAGGCTCGTGCACCACATCGTCCAGCTCTTCCGCGGTGCTGGCCTTTCCGATCTTCTTGTGAGTCCGGGAGCTCACTCCGGCTTTGCGCGCCCACGCCTTGAGGTCGGCTGCTGACACACCCGCCAGAGGATGGAGCGTCACGTCCTTCGCAGCGTCGTACTTCGCCCGAAGCTCTGCCTTGAGTTCGTTGATCCGATCCGTACGATCGAATCCCGCCGACAACGCGCCCACGACTCTCTTCCGCGTCGCTTCCGAAGACTCCAGGATTAGGTGTAGCGCCTCGGTCAGCGAGGCTGGGTCGCTCGAGCCCGGGACGAGCACCCGAAGCTCGGTGAGTTCCTTCTCCGCGGCGACCGCCTTTGCGAACCGATCCTCCAGCACACACAGAACCAGCGCCGCGGCATCATCCTGTCGCTTCGCATACGCGTCCGTACACGCTGTCGGCTCAGCGTCGAGCATCTCCTTGGCGGCCTTGTCGAGCGCCTGCTCCAAAGCGTGGCTGATCTTGAACTTGGTGTGGCCGCTGAGCTCGGTTGCCACGGTCCCGCCGATATGGAAGCAGTACCTCTCTGGGTACAGCAGCGGCCCGATGTTGGTGACGAAGTGTGCCCGGTCTTCATCGACCGGGGAGTGCGGCGCGAAGGAGCGAAACGTCGCGCGCTCTCTCTGCGACGGCGTGAGTTCCACCAGCTCCGGCCCGGGCTCGGGGCACGACTCGCCCTTCTTAAGTCGCCAGTAGGCGATTGTCAGCGACGCTTTCTTGGGCGCGATGGTGGAGATCGCGATGACGTTGCCCGCATCCTCTCGCAGCGGCGCATCGAAGCGCTTCGTCTCGAGGTCCAAGAACACGTGCTTCTCGGGTGGCTTGTTCGCAGGGGTCTTGAGCGCGTCGTTGGCCGAAGCACGGCCCGGGAACAACAGCGCGAAACACAGGAAGGCGGCCAACCTCGCTAGGAGTTGCAGGCTGCGTCGCGTCGGCATCGTCGTCGGGGTTCCCATCCAGCAACCGGGGCTCGGTCTTGCGCGAGAGACGGCGCAGAGGAAGACCTCACCCTGCGCCTCTCCCACCTGTAGTGTCGAAACTACGACTTTCCGTTTTCGGAATCCCGGGATTTCACGCGTCCGCTCGATTCTGAACGCGGCTCACGAGCCGGGCCCATCCAGCCTCGCTCGCCGCCTGGGTCTCTGAAACGGAACGGATCGCGTACCCGAAAGGGACGCGATCTCGCCGTCGTCGTCCCGCACTGGCCTGAAGCATCGCAGTCACGCTCGAAAGGGACTTGGGAACGTTCACGTCGCCTCCGAGGCGCAGCACGCTCCTGACATCTGCCCCTTCAATTGTCCACGGATGTCACGAGCAAGAATCACAATAGACAAACGGAGCTTCAGGAAACCGGGTGGGTGGCGAGTCGCGGGTGTCGGTCGAGTTTTCCGCAAATGGAAGAGGAGCGTGTGAGGGAAACGGTCTCGGCTCCGGTACCGGAACGAACGCTTCTTGCGGCGGCGTCACGGAACACCTCCTGGGCTCCGCCGACTTCGCCGACGCCGCCAGGATCTACGTCGACAACAGCGACCGCGTCTTCCTAGATCTCGACTTCGCTGCGGTCGTCGTCGCGAAGCACCCAGAGCTGCCCTTCTCTCGCCCTGGGTGACCGAGCGTTCAGCGGCAGGCGTCACGCGCCGTTCGAGCGGCGTCTTGCTCGACCCCCTCCCGGTAGCGCTGATGGACCTCGTTGACGTGCGCGCGAATGACCGTGACGATCGACGGTCGGCATCGTGGAGCGGCTGTCGGGCTGGGCGAATGTTGCTCCTAGCACTTACGAACGCACAGCCCCTACAATGCCGGGCGTGCCCGCGGAGATGTCGATCGTCGCGCTCGGAGCAAGGACGGCGGTCGGGGCGAATGCGCCGAGTACGGCTGCAGCGGTTCGTGCGGGAATCACCAGGCTCGAGGAGCACCCTTTCATGGTGGACGCGCAGGGCGAGCCGCTCGTCACAGCCCGCGACCGTCTGCTCCCCGCCGAACTACCTCGGGCTGATCGGTTGACCGAGTTGACCACGGCCGTCCTCGAACAAGTCTTGTTTCGGGGCGGACGACCGATCGCTCCAGACTCGAAGATCCCCGTGTTCTTGGCGTTGCCCGAGCCGTGCCAACACACCTCTGAGCATGAACTGGGTCGCGTGTGCACGGAGGTCTCCGCCCGCTTGCTCCCTCGCCAGCCGGTCTCGATCGTACCGTTTGCGGCGGGACACGCGGCTGGCGGACGCGCGTTTCAACAAGCCCTCGCCCAGCTGCCCGCCAGCCGGGACTCGGTGGGCGTGGTCGCGGGGGTCGACTCTCATCTCGACGCGGACACGCTTGACGCAATGGAGGCAGACGAGCGTCTGAAGACCCCGGTCACACGCTACGGGTTCCCGCCCGGTGAGGCCGCAGCAGCAGCGCTCCTTGCCCCACGTGAGCTCGCTGCGAACCTGGGCCGGCGACTTGCAGATGTCTTGAGCGCGTCCTCAGCGACCGAGCCCCAGTCGCAGTCACTCGAAGACCCTGTCGTCACTGGGCAGGGCCTTGCGGAAGCCTGGAGGGGAGCCCTCGCGCAACTTCCCGTCAACGGGCCACGCGTGGGAATGACCTACGTCGACGCGAATGGAGAGCGGTACCGTGACCGCGAGATTACGTACACCCTCCTTCGAGCGCCGATCTCGGCCTTCGACGAACTCGAGAACCTCCGGACGGCTGTGGATGCTTGCGGCGATGTTGGTGCAGCCACCACGCTCCTGCACACGATTGTCGCGATCCTTGGCCGTCCCGAGGGAACTCCTTCATCCACCCACGCATTGCTCAGCGCGTCCTCCTTCAACGGCCTGCGAAGCGCTGTACTGCTCCACCTTCACAAAGCTCGATGAGCGTCTCAATCAACCCCCCCAAGACCCCCGTCACCAAGGGCAGCAACGGCATCTCGATGGCTACGTTGCCCAACATGTGCAAGATGCCTGGACCGCCCGCGCCGTTCGTGCCCGTGCCTCTGCCCAATGCGGGCAAGTCGAGTTCGTCGCTCAAGAAGCCGAGCAAGAAGGTCAAGATCTGTGGCAAGCCGGTTGCGATCAAGGGCTCGACGTTCACCTCGATGGGCGACATGCCCAGCAAGGGAACTGGCGGCGGTATGGTCAGCGCAAAGACACATGGCGTCACCAAGTTCACGACACCCGGGTCGCTCGACGTGAAGATCGAGGGCAAGAACGTGCACCTTCTCAGCGATATGACCACCAACAACGGGTGACCTGTCGATGTGGGCGATTGAGAACTCGACCGATTTCGTCGTCGACGGGGTGGGGATCACTGACCGCGACGGGCGGAATGCGTGGGTCGTCGTCGTCAAGGCGACCTTCTTGTTCGACGATACCGGCGTACTCGTCCCCGCCCCTAAAGAGAAGCAGGTCGAGTTCTCATTGCTCCCTCAGTACCGCGGCGAAGACGGTCAATCGAGCCTGTTGTACGAGGCCGACTCCTGCCCAGCCAAGCCTGGGACCGATGTTGTCTTGAACGCGGACGCGTGGGCACCTGGCGGAAACCCGACCTCCCGCATGAACGTCTCTTTGCGGATTGGCGATCGCATCAAGACTTTGGTCGTCTCTGGTCGTCGCGAGTATCAACGTCAGCTCTCTGGCCTGCTCGAGCCGAGTCCACCGCTACCGTTCGTGCAACAGCCGATCGAATACGAAGGCGCACACGGTGGCCACGACACGTCCAATCCCGATCCCACCAAGCAGCGCTACCACGCATCAAATCCTGTCGGTGCGGGCATCGTTCGTGGTGCTGGAGAGCGGGCCCCCAACATCGAGCACGCTGGGAATGGACGCCACCCAAACCCCGCGGGCTTCGGTGCGATCGCCAGCTTCTGGCACCCGCGAACTACGCTCCACGGCACCTACGACGCCGCGTGGTTCAAGGACCGCAAGCCCTTGCTCCCCGCTGATTTCGATCCGCGCCACTATCACTGTGCGCCGGTGGACCAGCAATTTGAGGCCCCCTTACGTGGAGGCGAGGCGATCGGACTCGAGAATCTAACGCCCGACGGTCGTCGGGTCTTTCGCCTTCCCAAGCACTACTTCGGGTTCACGACGATTGCGCGTGGCGAGGCGATCGAGCACCGTGGCAAGCTCGATACCGTCATCATCGAGCCCTCGAAGGGTCGTGTCATCATGTCGTGGAAGTCGCAGCTCGACTGCCACAAGGACTTCGACTACATCGATTTTACCCGCGTCGCGGAGAAAGAATACGTCGAGTCGGCATGACAAACTCAGCAAACGTCGGGCCTGGCACCATGCAGCCCCCAGGCTCACCGGGGGCGATCGCAGAAGCCGCGTTTCGTTGCGCGATCAAAGAGTGCGACAACATGAAGCTCGACAAGGCGCAGAAGGCGAGCGTTCAAGGCTCTGACAAGCCTTGCGCGAAGCTCGGGTCTCTCAAGCACAAGTGCGTCGACGACAAGATGAAGGCAGATCCCCCCCCGGGGTCGATGTCCGAGCCGAGCTTCGACATGGGACCTCCGGGCGTGACTCCGCCTCCTACGCCCGCGCTCCTGATGCGCTCCGGTGCCAACGCGAGTTCTCCATGCTCAAACTTCTGGAGCGGGCTGGCATCGATCTATCGCAAGGTCGGCGGGCGCGCGAACTACACCAAGGGTCGGCTGCGGCGACCGGACTTCGTCGTCGGAAACGGTACCCCTCCGCAGACCGTGCTCGACGCAAAATTCCCGTGCTCGCGGAACGTCAAACGCGGCGCCTTCAGCAATCGCAACGTTTTTCCCTCGGCGAACCAGACTCTGGGGTTCACCCCTGGGCAGGACACCGCATACGAAACAATTGCGGGCGACGAAGGACGGGCAGAGACCGTCAGCCCCAAAGACGTACGCAACGACAAGTGTTGACCGCATGCCGAATAGCAAGCAGAGGAAAGACAAGTTCCGGGTAACGTCGTCGACACAGAAGTCCGCCGAAGTTTGTGGATTGCGGACGGAAACAAAGGTCTGGTTCGACGCGGCACCTTTCGAGTTTTCGGAGGACTATCTCGCATTGTTCGAGGAACTGGCCGAGCCGATCCGCGGACGGGCAAACTTCTATCGCACCTACAACATGGTGGATTGGAAGACCCCGTCAGCCCGGACGTACTCATCTCCCAAGACTTGGCTGCGTCGGCAAACGCCAGATGCCTCGCGGGGCTTGTTCGTCCGCGAGGCGCGAGCAACTGCCGATGCCGCCATCTCAGGGGTCGACACTCGCTTTCACGGCAATCAATCAGCGGCGTGGGGAGGCAACGCAGACTACATTCGCCAGATCCTCCCGTCAGACGACTTGAAGGAGAATCCGTCCGATTTCATCGCACGCGCCATCGACATGTGCGACCGCGTCCCTTTCCTATGTGGGCACATCGGGTTCGCGCTCGAGGTCTCGCCCATTTTGGGCACCGGTTTGGAAACTGAAGGGCAGCGCGCTGCGTACGCCCTCAGCATGCGCCACCCGGGTGCGACAATTGGAGGGCTCCTCGAAGCGCGGCCACTGCGATTCATAAAGGGCGTGGGGGGCGTTTCCTGGCTGACCCTGGTGGGTCGCTCTCCCCTCGAGACGTTGGGCGGCCCCGATGCTGTCCGCGATGCCCTGGCCGCCACACCCGAGGTCGTCGTGCACGAGGCCCAGCATGGGCTGGTGATCCAGGCGGGTGCCGCTCCTGCGCTAGGCGACGTCAACAAGGGGAAGGATCTGCCCTCGCACCGGGCCGTCTTTTCAGCTCTGCGTCGAGTGATTGAGCCTCTGAGCGAACACGTACGCTGCCTCCGCCTTGGCAGCGACGACGACCGCAACCGTACGATCGCGTGGCATCGGAGGCTCGGTTGAGCGGGCCCGTCCTCGACCTTGCTCTACCCGCGGTGATCGACGGGCCGGTCGAGCTGAACTTTGCACTTGCGGCCCCTGTCGACGTCGAGGTCGTCTCGGATTTTCGAGCGCTGATCGGCGACGTGTTGACGATCGCGGCGCACGGAGCATTCGTCGCCCAAGCCTATCATCCCACAGCATCGACACTTCGCCTCGTAGCCGAGCAGCCGCACCCTACGGGCTTCACGTTGCAGTGCGAAGTGACCAAGCTGGACCATCGCTTCGCCCGCGTCGTCCGAAACCTGTGCGTGATGTACTCCAAGGTCACGCACGAAGTACACAGTTTCAGAGCCCAAGTCCGAGGCGCTCGATCCACGGGCCTTATCCCTCTAAAACCTGACGACACCTCGGGCGCCTACCCACCGCGTTCCGACAAACTCGGGTTTCCCTTCAGGATTGGGGACGATGGCGAGTATCGTGGGCCGCGTTGCGCGGAGTTGAATTTCGCGGGCGGCCTCGGCGACGAACTCGCGGACGAATTGATCGCGTTGTTCGTGGCATGGGGCAACGTGTCCCTGGGCGGCTTCGCAGCGTCCGAGGCCGAGCTGTCCCGTGGTGACTGTGCGATCTTCGAAGTTGACCCCGACCTACGTGATGATGTGACGCTCGAGGTGCCAATCTCCATGTTCGGGGCGCCGGTTTGTGCATGGAATCCGTTCCTCAACCTGTGCGGTACGCTCAACCGCACGCGTGCAGGGCTACGCGGAGTCGAGATCAGCTGAGAGCGCACACCCAGCTGTCCGCGAAGGCTGCGGATTCGAAGCCCCGCCTTGCGGGGGAGTCCCCAACGTCGGCTCGCGCCCCATCCGACCACGCTGTGTAGCCCCCGAGGAAGGTCGGGCCGTTGGGCCGACCCATCGGGTGCAATGGCGGCTGTCCCGTCCCAGTGGATCCGCCAAGTCGAGGCGAGCGTGCTGCACCCCTCCGCGAGCGCACCGTGAGCAGTGACTGCGACCCGTCCCGGAGCGGGAGTCGGAGGCGGCGGGCAGCGAGGCGGCGACGCTCGGATCGACTGGTTCTCTCTCGCGCTTCTCTGCTCCACTCGCCGATATCGCGGGGTGTCCTCCCCGATATCCAGCACGCCGTCGTGAGCATCACGCTGCCCTCGGCGAGCCTCGATCTTCGTCGTGGTTCGTTCGCTGTCCCATCGCTCATCCGACTGGGAGATGCTCTGGGGGGGTCAGGCGTTTGCTTGTCAGACGAGAAGCGATCTGTTGGAGAAATCGGTACATTCGAAGGGGTACCTCCGATGCCGGGGGTGGATGCTATGCAGCAAATCGGTGAGTACACGGTTCTTCGCGAACTCGGCCGCGGGGGGATGGGGGCGGTCTACGAAGCCCAAGAGCGACTCTCACGTCGAGGGGTCGCACTCAAAGTCATGCATGGGAACATCGCAGCCTCCCCACGGGGCCGAGCGTTGTTTCTGGGGGAGATGGGTATCCTCGCCAACGTCGACCATCCCAATGTCGTCCGCCTCCTGGCGTGTCTCGAGGACCAGGGCCAGCTGGTCATGGTCTTGGAGTTGCTGCGTGGTGAAACGCTTGGACGGACGCTGAAGCGACTCGGGCGGTTGGCGTGGACAGACGCCGTCGTGATCACCCGCGGCATTCTTTCGGGACTTGCGGCTGCGCACGGGCAACAACCCCCGGTCGTCCACCGGGACCTGAAGCCGGCCAATGTGATGCTCACCGAGGAAGGTATCGTCAAGGTGATGGACTTCGGCATCGCGAAGGTCGTCGAAGGAGAGACGAGCGGCACGGCCGACGTTGGCACGCTGCAGTACATGCCCCCCGAGCAGATCGACGGTGGGGCCATCGATGCGAGGGCCGACCTCTATGCGACCGGACTCGTCCTGTACGAGATGCTGGCCGGCACACCCCCCTTCAGGTCCAACTCGACGCGAGAGCTGCTCCAGGCTCAGTGCACCGCGCCCGTCCCACCGCTGCCGCCCGAGGTCGTGAACGCGGTACCGCAGGACTTGGTGGAGATCATGCTGTTGCTGCTGGCCAAGTCGCCTGCCGAGCGGCCCGGATCTGCTGCGGCCGCGCTGCGAATGCTGGAGTCACTGGGTGGTGCGGAAACCTTGAGCTTCCGTCCCACCACGCCGCCTCACCCGGCAGCTGTCGCTCAGAGTGCGGCTGGGGGTTCTTCGGCTGGATACCCAAGTGAACCGGCACCGGCGGGTAGCTTTCCGGGGGGCTCCTCGCAGTGGCAGAACACCATGGGACCGGCGGCCGTGACCGGAGGAGCTCCTGCCGGGAGCAGTCCGGGAGGTTCGCAGTGGCAAGAGACGCGCGGGCCGGCGGCGCCGACCGGTGGAATGCCAGCGGGAAGCTTCCCCGGCGGTTCGCAGTGGGGTGCCAGCCAGCCAGGCACGCACGGCGGACACCCGACTGGCGTTGGGCATCCTGCGGGTGAGCACCTCTCGCCGCCGCCTGCTCCCGCGGGGTCTTCGTCCGGAGCTACTCACAGCATCGCCGCCCCCAAGCCGCGGAAGGTGTGGCCCTGGGTCGCCGGCGGGGTGGTTGTGTTGCTCGTGGGAGTCTCCGCTGCCGCGATGTCGCAGTTCGGCAGGACGAAGGACCAGCCTAAGGACGAAGCGAATGACCAGGAGTTCGTTGGGAGCGTCAACTTCAAGGCGAGCGAAGGGAGCGTCAACTTCAAGGCGAGCGGCGAGCAGTCGGCCCGGGCTCAGCAGTCGCCGCCCACTGTCGCCACGCCGCTCAAGCAGCCGCCTGCGGTCAAGGTCGAGAAGGCCAACGAAGCAAGCGCGGCGAAGCCGAAGGCCGACCCCAAGTCAGGAGCCGAACTCGGGGTCCTGAAGGATGACGGTGCGACGATACAGCTGGTCGATCCTCCATCGCGACTCGACAGCGGTCCCCCCGGATCTGTCACGGTGCTCGATACGCAGCAGACAGCCGATACCATCGCGCGGACGTGTTCCGCAGGGAAACGCCACTTTCGGAATCGTTTCGGCAGCGTCCCCGTGAGCGCGGCGTCCCCGACACGCATTGACGGCGATACGGTCGAGGACATTGTTTTTCAGCTGAGTTTGACCACCGACAATGGCCGCGGTCTGCTTGCTATCTCGGGGCGAACGTTTGAGCCGATCTGGTACGCGGAAGATCTTCCCGACGGTGAGGTGACTCGGGTGGGGCAGCTGCTGCTCTACGCCGCCGGACGTGAACTGCGAGGCATTGACCTCCGCAGTGGGAACCAACGATGGACGGCGACGCTCACAGACCGCGTTGCGCAGCTTGGCATGGGTGGCGATGGCGAAGACCTCTTCGTGTTGACGATCGATGAGAAGCTGCATCGAGTGAATCCGCAGGACGGCACCATCAGCGGTGCTCCCACGACCGTTCACCCGCGCACGCTCGGGCCGATCCCAAAGGAGACACCTCGATTGGAGTTTCCCCAGAAACAGGGACCTGACCTGGACGCACCGCGGTTGTCGGGTCTCACGAGTGGAAAGACTCGTTGCGCCCAGCCGGGAGTTGCGACTTCACACTACCGCCAGCGGTGCCTCGGTGACGCGGAGGTCTACGGATCGTACGAGTCGTTCCCGGGGACCCGACAGCCGTTTGCTGTCGGGTTCCGCAATGGAGAAGAGCTCTGGCGCACTCAACTCTTCGATGTGTTGAAGAGACCTGGGAATAGCACCGGAGACTCTCTGGCGATTGGTGGGCCGTTCTTCGCCATCATCAAGCGTAGACAGTTGGCCGTTGTCTCCCGGCTCGACGGAGTGGCACGGTGGCCAGCACCGGTCGACCTCGGAGACGTAGCACCACTGGAGCTGTTCGTCTCGGCGGAACGTGTGTACGTCATCTATCACTGCCCGTTGGTGATCGATGTGGACGATGCCACCCTGCTCAGTCCCTGGGGTCGAGCGTAGGGCGGAGCGCCGACGATGGCGACGAGATTGGCGGCGCGAGAAGAAGTTGTTGTCGCCCATGTCCTTGGAGTGCTCTCGGGCAGCACAGGTCAGCGCAGGTTCGTAGACGACCGGAGCTGTGGCGACGGACATGCCCTCGGAGTCGCATTGGTCGGCGTCGGGGGGCAACTGCACGATCGGTTCGGCGTCGCTGACCACAGTGGGGTGGCGCGACAACGGCACAGCCGACTGCGCAGATCCGCTGCGCCTGCGTGTCCACCTTCGACCCCTTCGGGTCTTAACGTCCGCTACGATGGCCTCGGTGGATCTCAGACGAATGACGCAGCCTCGGTTGCTTCTGTCGCTGGTGCCTCTTTGCGGCTGCCCGAGTGACAAGACGGCCGGCGGCGGAAGCAGCGGTGGAGAGACCGAGGCCGGCTCGAGCGGCGGTACGACCCAAGGGGGGACAACCGCAACACCCACCACGGTTGCCGACACTACCGGCGAGAGCAGTTCCAGCTCCACGGGGACGGCCTCCGAGACCGAAGGCACAACCGGGGAAACCTCGGGCGAGACGGGTTAGGGGTGGGTTTCGATGGCCGCGAGGGTGGCTGGGGACCATCGCATGACGACGGTGCTGTCCTCGAGGTTGCACGTGCAGTCCCCTTCGTCGCGGCACTCAGCGTGGGTGGCGGCGACGATGCCGGAGGGGCGGTGTCCAACGAGGCTGGCTAGGACGTTGGGCCTGATGTCGACGTCGCGCTCGTAGACCTTGACGCCGGGTAGGCGCACGACGGTCCCGTCGTGTCGGGTGACCACGTGGATCTGGCCATGGGGCATGAGCTCGTCGGCAAAGTCGGAAAGGAACTCTCGGAGCTCTGCGGCGTCTTCGCTGGTGTCGTCGACCTCGCTCAGCCCGCCACGCAAGTTGCCGTAGGCGTCTTCGTGGACGCGACGAATGGGAATGGGTGCCATGGCCTCCCACGCACCGGCCGCGAGCTCCTCGTTGAGGGCCCTGCTGCGTCGGCGTGCCTTGCGGTCGCTCCTGGCACAATGGCGCTCCGACTCTTCGGCCAGGAGGTCCTCACGACGAGCCTCGGCTCCCGTCTTTGCGTCGTACCAAACGAGGTCGAACTCGCGCTCGTCGCTCATCTTGCGTTGGTAGGTCTCGACCACGAGCACCCGCTCGGCCTTGGGGTCGTAGGCAGGAACGTTCCTGACCTGCGGGGTGACCACGCAGACTGGATTCTCGTTGGCCTCGTTCTCGACCCCGGCCTGCACGCGGATGTCGACGGAAGGCGTGATCGTTTCGGCGGCGAGGGGAGGAGGGCCTTCCTCGGTGGTGGAGGTGTCCTCGGCAGGTTCCGGCTCGATGGGTGGGGAGGCCGGCGGCGGCTCGAGGGGACGAGTGGGAACGGGCGGAGCGACCGAGACCACGGGAGCGGGGGCCGGGAGGTCGGCAGACTGCCCTTGCGGGTCCTTGGAACCGTGGGGCGTGCACCCAGCGAGCAGCACCGCCAGCCCCAGCGTGCGACGTTTCAAGCCCATGCTCTTCCGTATCGCGCGAACGTGTCCGGTTATTCCGCGACGACTGACGAGTCGACATTCCTCAACGATGGTCACCAGACTTCGATCTGGCGCCCCGAAGTGATGGCCTGGCGGCGCACCTGAGGCTGCTGGCGCTCCGCGCTTGGCTGCGGCCGGTCGCCGTTCATTCGCCGAAGTGTGCGCCGGCATCGACAGGAGGCGTGATCTGCATGGCTCGCCGTCTCGGCATCGACGCAAACCGGCATCACCCTGGGCTGAGCCATAGGGGGTAGTTGACGGAGACTGGCTTGCCGTCACGGGGCAGGGGGAACGTCCAACTGACGAAGGCTTTTTGGACGCAGGATTTCATGCGGGCGAGGCCCTTGCCCTTCGTCTTGGCCTTGGCCTTGGTGACCTTGCCTTCGCCGTCGATCTTGAAGCGCACGGTGACCGTCCCCTCAGCTTTGGGGTTGCCGGCCAGCGCTTTGTTGTAGCAGGCGCGCACTTCGTCGATGTGGAAACGAACGACCCTGCGAATGATGTTGCGGTCCAAGTCACCCGTGACCGTGGCCTCGAGCTGGCGAATCCGCGGAACCCGGGCTCCGACGCGCGGGGTCATCTGGTCGGCGAGGCTTGGGTTGAACGCCTCGCCCGGATCGGTCGCTCGCAGCGGCAGGCGCGAAGCAACTTCGCCACCGGCCAGCAGTTCGAGAGCGTGCTGCCGGCGATCCTCTTCGGATGCCCCGGCCGGAAGTGGTGCGCGGGGAACGGTGGACGGTGCGGCCGCTTCGGGAACGACCGAATCGTCAATGTCGGTCGCCTCGTTCGCAGGCGGGGCAAACGACGGCACCGGCTCGGCCTTGGGAACGTCGAGCTTGGCCTCGTCTGCGGTCTGCTCCCGCTTGGTGGGGGCTTCGGCGTTTGTGCAGGCACTCAGCATGAGTAGAGCTGCGGCGAACATGCGCACGCGGATCACGGGGCCACGTCCTTGGCAACTTCGGCGGGCTTGGGTGCCAGCGCCGGGTCCAAGATCCCGAGTAGCGGCTGCAGTTTTGCCACCTGTGCGGCGTCGAGGCGCTGGGGCTCCTTCGGCACAAACAGCACGTCGCCCAGTCCCTCGCGCGACCGCTTCTGGTCCTGAAATGTCTGCACGACCAACGGACCGGCCGGCAGCAGCCCGTGCAGGTCGGCTGCAATTGCGCCCTCGACTTTGTCGCGCCCGTCCGCATACTCCTCGCCCGGCTTCAACGGACGCACCCACGCCTGCTGCGCCCCGGCGCCGTGAAGTGAGACGGGCACCACCGCTTCGACTCCCGCGTACCAGACCTCGAGCAACCGCGGCGACTCACCTTTGAGCTTCGGCTCGACCGGCTCGAGATACGGGTAGTAGGGCATCGGCGTCGCGAAGCTGATTCGAATGGTCTCGGCCGTCACCGGAGGTGCCTTTGCATCCTTGGCCTTGCGCCCGCGCTTGGGCGGATCGTAGCGCATCGCAACGTAGTAAAACCCCATCTGCACGTAGTGCTTCAGCCACGCCTCGGCGCCCGTCGAGGCGACCAAGCCGTTGTCCGCGAGCCACTTCGCAAGGTCCGCTTCGTCGGTCGCCGCCAACACGTACGTCTCGAAGCTGCCCACCTTCGTCTGTTCGAGCACGGTCACGCCGCCGCCCCCGAACCCCGCCCCCGAACCCCGGCCATAGCCGCCGCCACGGCCGATGCCGTCAACCGCGAACGGCGCAAAAAACGGGAACGCCTTGCGCAGGTTGGTGAAGGGCGTCTTGTCCACGGCGGCAACTGTAGGCCGAGTGGGCGTTGGCACGACGAACCCGAGCCGCTCGCCCGCGCGTTCGAACGCAACCTCGCGAATGAAGTGCTCCTCGCCCTTGGCAGCGTCGTGAATGATCAGGACCTTCTCGCGCGACAGCGTTGGCATCTGCTCGGGTGCGACCCGAATCCCACGGAACATCCCGCATGCCTTGGCGACCGACCAGCTTCCCATCGCCAACGCGATGCTCAACCCGGCGGAGCTTGCGAGCAACGCGAACTTCTTGGGCGACCATCCGACCACGACCCCACGGTATCGTTGTCGTTGCGGTCGTGCCACCGCCTCGGCGACCCGGGCGATCAGAGCTCCTTCGTACTCGCGACGACTTACACCGCGGGAACATCAGGCTCCCTGTCGTGAATCGGCCTTCGTGCACGCGGTCGGGAACCGCGGGGGCTTCGCGGTGTCTATGAGGGCAGATGCGAGGCGCGTACTTGGTACTGCTCCTCCTCGGTGTCGTTGCGTGCGCCCATGCGGTCTCTGTTCCGCCTGTGCCCGCTCCACCGTTGGAGAACGCTCGGATGGAAGCCGTGTTCGATCCGGCCGCGCAGGTCGAGGGCCGGCCGTCGGAGTACGACGAGACTGCGCTGCGGGTGCTCGACGTTCAGCCCGTCGACCGCAGCCAGGGCGAGCCGATTCGGCTCCGTTTCGACCGGCCTGTGGCCGCCCGAGATGAACTGCCCGAGGCCGCGCTGGTGGTGGAGAGGCAGCGGCGGGATGGGGGGTGGACCAGCGTCGCGGGCCAGAGTGCTTGGACACGCACCGACCGGCTACGGTTCGATCCGAAAACCACGCTTCCGGCCGCGCATAGGATTCGCGTCCACCTCGAAGGCTCAGTCGGGGGGCTCGACGACGTGTCGTGGACCTTCGAGACGCCGCCACCGGCGATCGACGTGCTCGACGACTGGCAGACGCTCCGGGACGATGCGCCGCTACGGGTGTGGTGTGACCAGCCGTTGTCGGCCGAGGTCCTCGCAGCTCACCTCGAGGTCACCGGAGACGGGGGGGATTCGATCCCAGTGCGAGTTCAGCCCCTCGATGACGACGCACTCGCCACGGGCTGGGTGCTCGAAGTCCGCCCCAAGAAGCGCTGGCCTCGCGGGGGCCCCGTCCGGGTCGCGCTCGACGCGTCCTTTCGGTCCGATGAGGGGGTGCTCCCCCTGGGTGAGCCGATCGCCTGGTCGATGCAAACGCTCGAGCCCTTCCGCATTCGCGGTGTGCAGTGCGAGGAGAAGCGTGCGGGGACGTGCCCGCTGGGCCCGGTGAACCTCGTGCTAGGCACCTCGCCACAGAGCGTCGATGGCATCACGGTGCGCCCCGAGCCGGAGGACTTCCATGTGTACTGGGGGGACGAGGGGGTGGTGCTCGACGGGCGGTTCGAGGTGGGTCAGCGCTACACCGTCCGGCTGCCCCGAGGCCTGAAGGACGACGAGGGCCAGCGGATCGAAGGACCTCGAACGGCAACGTTGCGCTTTCGTGACGACGTGGCGCCCGGCGAGGCGAGGCTGCAGCTGTCGAGCGTCAGCGGAGTGTTCGCCCGAGTTCGCGATGCGAAGATCGGGGTACTCGGTCGCCGGGTGAGAAGCGCGCGCGTCCGCGTGGCCGTGCTCGATGCCGCAGCCGCCGAGCCGTACCTCCGAGAGGTTCGTGCCGACGACGAGGAGTCGCCCGCATGGCCACACAAAGAGACCGAAGCCACGCTCGAGCTCACCCTCACTGGACCGCGCGACACGGGCCACACGTCGCGCACCATCGACCTGAGCCGCTGGGCGGGATTGGGGGACACCGTGCTCGTCGAAGTCGAGCCCCTCGACCTGGTCGAGAGTACAACCGAGAAGCCGAAGCCACAGCGCGGTGTGTTTCGCATCAGCGGGCTGGGGGTGTGGACACACGTCGGGCCGGCTCGCGGAGTCGTGCACGTGACCGAGCTGGACTCGGGGCGAGGGCGGGTTGGGGCGAAGGTCGCCTCGATTGTGGATGGGGTGACGCGCTCGCTTGGCACGACGGATCGCCACGGCATGCTCGCGTTGCCCGGCGCAGTGGAACTCGATGCCCCGTCCGTGCTCGTCGTGCAAACCGATGCTGACGCGCTGACGCTGCCTCTTCGCGCCTACGCGTGGGGGGCGGACTATCGAGCATCGTGCAGGGTGGACGTGCGGGGTCACTGTCACCACTACCGCCGATGGTCTACGCGCCCGCCCAACGCCGAGCTCCCTCCCGAGCCTCTGCGTCGTGGTGAGGAGGGGCTGGTCGAGCTTGGGGTCGGGCGCGGGGTCTACATGCCCGGCGACACCGTGCACGTCGCGGGGTGGGCGGGAATCTCGACGCCGTATGCGGACCACAACACCCGGCGCATGCCCAAGGGCAGCACCGTCGCTCTCACCCTGTGGGCCGGGCGGACCGAGATCGCCAGCGGAGAGGCAACGGTCAACGCGCACGGGCGGTTCTTCGAGTCGATCCGGATCCCCGAGGGGGCAGCGTTGGACCGCTATTCGGTCGAGGCCACCGTGCTCGAAGGGCGCGATCGGGTGGCCTTCGAGGTCTCGCAGGCGCGACTGCCTACGTTCGAGGTCGATGCGGTGCCGGTCGAGTCCACGATCACCCGAGGGTCGACGCTGCGAGTCAACGCCACCGCCCACTACCTCAGCGGCGAACCGGCGCCGATCGAGCAGCTCGACTGGGTCACGGAGTGTCGCGAGTCGACGCCGAGGCTTCCCAAACTCGACAAGGCGTTCAGCATATCGACCGACGCCGACATCCCGTATTGGACCAAGCGGGGGCGGCTGGAGGGCAAGGAGACGTCCATACTCCAGGTGAGGCTGGCGACCGATGCGCTCGACCATCGCGCTGCACGGCGGTGTGCGGTGTCGGTCGCCGCCCAGGACCCTTCGGCCCAACCGGTCGGGGCAGACACCTCGGTGCTCGTGCATCCCGGTCCGGGATACGTCGCGCTGGCCCTAACCTCCAGCGTGCACCCTGGAGACCGACCGCTGGCACGGGCGATGGTTGTCGATCACCAGGGACGGCCGGCCGCTTTTGATTCGCTCTCCATCGACGTTCGACGAGTGAAGAGGAAGTCCTCATCTCGAAGCAAGCGGTGCCAGGCGGCCGAGTCCGCCGTCGGTGAGCATGCGCGATGCCGACTGCCGTCGCTCGAGGAGGGCGAGTACCGCATCGACGTCTCGGCCAAGGTTGATGGTGCACCGTTGGAACTCTCGCGGACGCTGTGGGTGTGGCCGCGACCCGAAGCCCGCCCGGCCGTGGTGGCCCCCAAACCGCGAGCGGGCCCTGCTCCAAAGCCCGTCCTGACGGTCGAGGGGCCCGTTGAGGTCGACGCTGGTGCACCCATGAACGTGAAGATCACCGCGCCGTGGTCGCGAGGAGAGGGGGTGTTGCTGCTCGACCAAACCGGGCTCCGCCGCTCGATCCCGTTTGCGGTCCGAGATGGCAAGACCACGGTCTCTGTGACCCCGCTCGAAGGCGCCGGCGAGATTCTCGAACTGACCGCTCGCATGTCGCGTCCCGACGGTCGAGCCAAGCGTGCGGAGGTTGTGACTGCGGTTGATTCGGTCTTCGTTCGTGACCGCGCCCACCTGCAGGTGGAGGTGGACGCCCCGCAGAAAGTGGGGCCCGGGGCCTCGATGACGTTCGCGGTTCGGGTCGAGGACGCCCAGGGCAAACCGGTGGAGGCACGACTGGCGGTGTGGGTGGTCGACGACGCGGTCCACCAGCTCAAGCGGCCGCCACACACTAGCCTCGAGATGCGGTTCAACCCGCGCCGCCCCTTGGAAAACGTGTTCACCGACATGCACCGCGAGCTCCTGGACCCGTTCAACCCACTCCGCATTGCCGGGCGGGCCGGTCGGGTGCCGCGTGTTCGTGCGGCCAAGGCCGCGGTCAAGGGGGCGCTGACCGTGGATGTCCGCGAGCGGTTCGATCCGGCGCCCTTGTTCATCGGGGACATCGGCACGGGCGAGGATGGGGTCGTCACCGTTCCCTTGACGCTGGGCGACGACCTCACCCGGTTCCGGATCCGTGTGGTCGCGTCCGCCGAGCTGGCGGAGGGCACCGGGCCCGCGCTGTTCGGACATGCGGACGCAACCATCGACGTGACGACGCCGATGCCCGTGAGAACTGTGATGCCCCGTGTGTTGCGTCCAGGCGACCAAGCTGAGGTTGCCGCGATCATCGGAGCGCCCGATAGCGGCATCGTGACCGTGCAGGCCGAGACGGCAGACGGTCGCGTACGGGTGGTGGGCCCGTCGGAGCGCATGCGGCGGGTCGAGGCCGGACAGGTGATCCGCGTCCCATTCTCCGCCGAAGCGCGGCGCCCCGGCGAGGACGCGATCACCTTCGTGGCCACGTTCCGACCCAAGCACGGCAAGCGCTTGCGCAGCGCGGTTCGCCGAAGCATCGCGGTCGAGCCCGAGCGCACCGCGGTCGAACGGGCGGCGGTGCACGGCAGCGTGGCCTCGGACAAGCCCATCGCAATTCCAATCGCGCTACCCGAGGCGCGGCGTGGGAGCGTCGAGGTCCAAATCACCTCGACCGCGCTCGGCGACCTTCACGACGCCGCTGACTATCTCGTCGACTACCCGTACGGCTGCGTCGAGCAGACGTCCAGTCGACTGATCCCGCTGGTGGCGATCGCCGGCTTGAAAGAGCGTGCCCCCGATGCATCGACGCAGACGGCGGAGGCCATCGCCCACCTGCAGTCCATGCAGCGCCCCGACGGACGCTTCTCGTATTGGCCCGGAAGCGAGGAGCCTTCCGCGTTCGGGACCGCCTACGCCACTTGGGTGCTCGTGATGGCCCGTGAGGCAGGGGTCATGGTGCCGAAGGAGGGGCTCGACCGGGCGCTGAAGGCTCTGCAGACCGACGTCGAGGCACCGCTCCCCGAGTCGGGGTGGGGACGAGACCACGCGTTGGCCGAGCGGGTACTAGGCCTGCGGGCGCTGGCGGAACAGGGGCCCGTCTCCACCGAAGCGATCGACCGCGTATGGGCCCACCGCGACCGGCTTCCGGCGTTCTCGCGGCTGCTCCTGCTCCAGGTGCTCCATCGCAACGACCCCGACGATCCGCGGGCCGAGGTTCTGCTGACCGCGTTGTCGTCGTCCATCGAGCAGCGCCCCGGCGTGGCCCACGTCGTCGACCCGGCGGAGCGCCGATGGTGGCGGATGTTCTCCTCACGCGCCCGGACGCAAGCCATTGCGCTGATGACCCTGCAGGAGGTTGCCCCCGACGACCCCCGCATCGAGCTCCTTGCGCACGGCTTGAAGGCGCAGCGCCGCGGCGGCCGCTGGAGGAACACCCAGGAGAATGCCTTTGCTCTGCTGGCGCTCTCGAAGTACGCAGCCGTTGCCGAGGCCGAGGTGCCCGAGCACCGAGTTCAGGCCTGGGTTGGAGCCACGCGGGTCGTCGACGCGGAGGTGCTCGGGTTTGATCCCTCGCCCATCGGTGGCGCTGTCGGGCTCCGGCAGGCGCTACGCGACCAGAGCGTCGATCGGACCCACGTCGTGCTTCACCGCGAGGGGAGGGGGCGGACCTACTACCGCGTCGGCGTCGAGTGGACCCCGCAGACCGCCCCGGCGCGGGCCCAGGGGGTATCGATCGTACGGCGGATCCCCGATCAGATTCGCGTGGGTGATCAGGTGAACATCGAGCTGGCTCTCGAGACCGACGCGCCGATCCACCACCTCGCGGTCGAGGTCCCGCTTCCACCCGGGCTCGAAGCCGTTGATACGCGACTGGGCGCTGGGGCGAGCGCGCGGGTGTCGGACTCCCAAGAGTATGCAGCGGAGCTCAGCCACTACGAGCTTCGTCCCGACCGCGTCGTGTTGTTCTTCGACTCTCTGTCGCCCGGCACGACGCGGCACACCATCGCCGTCGCGGCCACCACCCCCGGGAAGTACACGGTCCCCGCGGCTGTGGCCGAGGCGATGTACGAGCCCGAAACCCGAGGCCGGACGGAGCGAGCGACGCTCCGGATCCTGGGCCGGTAGGCGGCCTGCTCTCATCGATGTCGTATCTACAGGAAGCCACAACCTCACGGTCCCCGCCCGTCGTCCAGTTCCACAAGACAAACGTGACGACGCACGTCGACGCGAGGGCGAGCGCTCCGTGGAGCCTACGACTGCCCACCGGGCGCCAAGGCCGAGACCGCGAAGCGTTGGGACGCGTTGTTGGAGTCCCAGCGCCGAGACGACCTCATCCAGCGAACGCCAAGCCACGCCGCACCCAGCCCGCTCAGCCCGATCCCCAGTGCCCAAGAGCCCAAAGGTCCGCACAGCAGCAGTGGGGCGCTCATGAGCAGACACCGCAGCAGGGACCGAGGCGGCCGCGCTGTGTTGCGACGGACGATGAGGGCGGTGGACGGCGGCAGGTCGCGAAGGAGCTCGCGACTGGCCAGCACCGCGGGCGAGTCGGCCTGCACATGACCCACGAGTGCCCGGGCCGTGAGCACCGAAGCCTGCGTGGACGCCAACTCGCGGTCTTCGTGAAGCTGACGATGGAGATCGTCGGGGGCACGGTCATGGGCGGCTCCCCAGTTCCAGCCTTCGCCGCTTCGATAGATCGAACACGAACGGCACCGTTCCAGACGTCGCAAGATCCGACGCATCGCGCGGGGCCCCGACTCCTCCTGCGCCGCCCGGAGCCCGTAGGCACTGCAACTCTCGGTGGCTTCGAAGGTGCATCGCACCCGCGACAAGGGTCCGCGGCCCGAGACGAAGCGCCGATAGCCGCGGATGAGTGAGACGAGAAGCCACGAACGCATCGACGCTAGAGCCCGCAGTCACAGGGGACGCAATCCCCGACGTCGAGGCACGAGAGGTCGGGCAAGTCCAGGCCGCCACAATCTCCGACCTCGGGAACACACGACGTCGCGTCGAGGTCGAACGTGGGCGCTCCGACCTCGAAGCCGAGATCGACCACAGGTTCGAGAATCGCATCGCCAACGTCCTCGAGCACGGATTCTTCGGACCCATCCTGCCCCTGGCGGGGGACCACGGGCTGGCCATCGAGCACGAAGACACCGTCGACCAACAGCGCGACGCGGAATCGCTGCGTCGGCGGAGACGAGGGATCCCACCCGCGCGTGCGTGGGATCTTGGCCCCGAAGCGCGTGCCGTACTTGTCGCGAGCATGCGTCGCATCCGCCGGGGTATCGAAGTCCTTGTGCCGGTAGCGCCCCTCCACCCCGACCATGGGCAGCGTGCCCGGGTAGCGGCCCTGCACCGCGTCGAGCGCAGCCACGGGCAGGTGGGGGAGATGGCCCGCGAATCGAGCCTCGAGCTCCGCCGCGATCCGGGCCAGGCGATGCACGAACTTGCGCTTGGCGTTGGCCAGCCGACTCGTGTTGCGGGCGAGCCGTTCGAGCTCGGTGCCGAGCGTGCGAGCGACCGCCGCTGACTCGGTCAGCACCACCACAAGCGCTCCCTTGCCCCTGCGATGCACCCGCAGCTGCCCCAGCCCCGGGCCAGTCGCCACGTCCAGCAGGAGAGTGTCGCTCCCGCGCAGCCCCTCGTAGCGCGGCGCACACTGACCTCCGCTGCCCTTGAGGTGTTCGGCGATGGTCAAGAGCCATCGCTCGAAGCGTTGCTCCTTCTGCTCTGCACGCGTGGGGGCGGACATGAATAGTGCTTGTACATCATGAGGCCGCGAGCCATTCCGACTTGCGTCGAACGTCGTGCCCTCGTCCCTCCGCCCCCCACACCGTTCGATCCTACGGTGTCCTCGCAGGGCACCATGCCCGCTGTGCCGGACCCATGCGCGTCACTCGGGCTGTCACGACAGCTGAGCAGATCGCCGCCGAGCTCCGTGGTGCTCGGCGCCCCCCACGGCCCGAGCCTCCCGGACAGCTCCTCTTGTTCTCGCTCGCCTGACAGCGCCGGCGGGGGCTCGAAAGGGGGGAGGGTCCCACGACACCCAGCGGCAGTGCGAGCTGGACGCAGGCCACGAGCGCCGCGCTCCAGGCGGCCCGCAGAAACTGCCGGGGCTCGAGCTTGATCGATTCGGCGCCGGGGAGCACTCCCAAGATAGCCTCGTACCGTCCGCGAGGAAGCGCGACGTGCACATGGATGCGGAGGTTGAATGATGGAACGATTCGATACGAACACGGGTCTCCTGGCGGGAATCCTGCTGCTGCTGGGTACAGGTGGGCTCTGTGGGTGTGCTGCCTCGAGCGACGCCGCCGGGTTCGAGGGGGGTACTGCCGCGGGCGGCAGCGATACCGATACCGGTGCCGCCTCCGCCAGCGACGGCGACACCGCGGACGGCGAGAGCGAGACGAACGGCGGTTTCGAGACCGACGGCACCATCCCGCCCCCCGAGGAAGAGGAAGAGGCGGACTTTCGGGTGCCCAAGGCCAGCGGTCGCTTCGTGTACAGCGCCAGCGAGCTGACCGATTCGGTGGCCGTCATCGACTCCTCCAACCTGTCCATCGACGTGGTCGGTGTGGGGCGCGGCCCTACCGTCGTGGCTCCCCTCGCTGCCAATGGCCCGATGCAGGGTGCGGTTGCGGTGCTCGACCAGGGCAGTGATGACGTCGCCATCCTCTCCACCGACCAGACAGGAGCCTCGAGCGTCGAGATCATCGACGCCACGCCGGGAGCCAACAACCTGGTGGTCTCTCCCGATGGGCGGTTCCTCGTGGTGCACGTCGATGTCGACGGACCCGAGGAGATTGGCCCCGGCAGTGACCAGGAGATCACGGTCATCGATGTGACGAGCAACGCGGTGTATCCCATGACCGTCGGTGCGCACCCGCGGGAGATCGCGTTCTCGAGCGACTCGAGCCGAGCGTTCGTGGTGACCGCCGACGGCGTCAACGTGATCGACTTCGCCCAGATCGACATGATCGGGATACCCGACATCATCCCGGCCTACACCGACCCAGGGATCGATCCCGACACCCTCGAAGTCCAAGTCGCGGCCGACCTCGCCATCGCGTTGGCGCGGGTCGATGGGCGCAAGACCCTGGTGGCGACCGATCTCCTGACCCGGGAGCAACAAGTGTTCGAGCTCGACGCGGTGCCCACCGACCTCGACATCGCGCCCGACGCGTCCTTTGCCGTGCTCACCGTGCCGCGGGCAGCCGGAAGCCAGATCGTGGAGCTGCCGCTACCGCTGGGCACCTCAGCGCTGCAGTCCCACGTCATCTCGCAGGAGTACGTGGGGTTGGCAGCGCTGTCCCCCACCGCCGACACGCTGCTGCTCTACACGACCCAGAACCCGTTCGAGGGCGGGGTTCCCCCGGACGACGAGGGAACCACCACCACCGGGGTCGATCCCACGGGCGACACGGATACGGATACCGATACCGATACCGGCGGTGGAACGACCACTGGATCCGAACCCGAGCCCAACCCCGACGCTGTGCCCACCCATCGCGACCCGCGGCTGCGCTTGACGGTCGCCCGCCGCGACGGAAGCGGTTGGGACACCTCGATCACGTTGTTCGTCGACCGCCCGATCAAGTCGGTGGGGATCGCCCCCGATGGGGCAAGCGGGATGTTGCTCCACCAACCCACGGCGGACTCGATCCCCTACGCGTACACGCTGCTGGACCTGGAGAAGGAGTTCCCCGTCAAGAAGCTTCAGACGGTGCAGGCCACCCCTGAGCCTGTGCTCTTCACGCCCGACGGCGCCCGTTCGGTGGTCTTGCTGCGCGACGATGCGCTTGGGGTCAAGCGCGTCGACCAGGTCGACCTGCACACGTTCATCGTGGACGGTTTCGATCTCGGGTCACCCCCCGAAGGCACCGGCTACGTCGATGCCACCGACAAGATCTTCGTTTCTCAGGATCATCCAACCGGTCGCATCACCTTCATCGATGCGGCCTCAGGCGTGGAAACCGTGACGGGATACCGTCTCAACGATGCCGTGAAGGACTGAGCTCCCATGAACTTCTCCTCGAAACTGAGTGTTGTATTGGTGGCGGGCCTGGCCCTCGGTGCCTGCAATGAGGACGACCCCTATGGCGATGCCCGTGCGCTGTCGGGGCCGGTATCGACCCGCTCTGCGCTGGCGTGGATCGACCAGGACCGCAGTGAGCTCGTGTTCGTCCGGCCCGGAGACGACGACATCGAGCTGGCCCACCGAGCGATCGGTGACGAGCGCACCCAGGTGAACTGGATGCTCCCCACGCTCGATGGAGACGAACTCCTGGCCATGGTGGTGCCTTCGAGCCAGAAGGAAGAGGACGTCGAAGAGCGTCTGTACGTCTTCCCCGCCGACGGAGATGGCGACGCGCGCTCGTACGATGTCTTGGCGCCGTTTTCGACGGTGGACTTGTCTCCCGACCGCCGCCGAGCCGTCCTGCACTTCGGGTCGGGCACGGACGGTCTCAGTGAGACGGGCGTGCTCCAAAACGCCAACCAGGTCGCAATCGTGACCCTCGACAGCACCGACCCGCCTCGATCGTTCACACTCAATGGGTTCGGTGGCCGACTCGCCCGCGTCGAGTTCCCCGGCCAGACCACGCCCGGCCAACCCGGGCCGATCCAGATCGGCAACCGTCTACGCGACATCGTGGCCTTCCTCGCCGACAACGAGGTCGTCCTGGTCGACATGGACGACACCGCTGCCAATCAGGTGGCCGTCAACATCGGCAGCATCACGTTCACACCCGAGCAGACCCTGCTGCGTCCCGCCAACGACAAGTTCGACGACCCAGTGTTGTTCCTGCGCAGTAGCAGCAGCTCCGACGTCGCGATGCTGACGCTCGCGCCCAAGGTCGAGGACGACGGGTTCACCGCCCAAGTCAGCCTGCTGCCGATCGGGACGCAAGCCAGCGACTTCGTCACCCACGACGGCGAGGATGTTCCCTACCTGGTCACCCTCGATCCATCCCGGCAAGCGTTGGCGTTCACCGACATTCGCACCCAGCAGGGGTTCCCGGTCGCGTTGGATGGGGAGGTCTCGCGGATGTTCACCCGCACCCACGACAGCGATCCGGGGCCCGAGGATCAGGTCGAACAGCTCGTGATGTGGGGCCCAGGCGGCTCGACGATCTACACCCTGGAGTTGGACGGGATCGACGATGCTCTGGGGCGCTCGCCTCGACCGCTCGGGATTCAGACCGGCATCGAGTCCCTCGTGGTGTTGGACAACGACCGCGTGCTCGTGGGGTCGGGCAACAACCTGTACGTCGTCGACTTCACCGTCGAGCAGGTGACGCCTTTGTCCTCCCCAACCGCTTACGATGCGACCAGCTCGGCCCTCGAAGGCGACCTCCTGCTGTTGGGGACGAGCGCACAGTCGTGGATCAGCACGGTCGATCTCACGACGCTCGACCCCGAGTCGATGCTGCTCGACGACCCGATCTCGAGCTTCCACTACCTCTCCGCGGTCGGAAAGGTCGTCGTCGTTCACGCCGATCCCGTCGGACACATCTCGGTGGCCCAAGCCGGTGCCCCCTCGCGGTCGAGCACCTACTCGGCGTGGGGATTCCTCTACGCAGACATGCTGGAACGGAACTGAAGAGGCCGCGTCATGAACACGCTACTGACCCTTTCTTGCTTGCTCCTCACGTCCCCTCCGGTCGCGGAGACGGAGCCCGAAAACCCCGACGCAGATCCGGCTGCCGAGCAGACCGAAAAGTCTTCGAGCGATGCCCCGCCGGAGGCCGAGACGGCACCCGCCCCCGCCGAGGCGGACGAGGCGGACGAGCCCGCTGCTACGGACGAACCCTCGACCGCCGAGACTCCAGCTTCCGAGGTTGCCGACGCCGAACCGGCAGCGCCCGACGCCGAAGAGACCGCCCCGGACCCCAAGCAGGGCGGTGACATGGCGCCGGTGCAACCGTTCACCGCGCCCGCATCGGCGAAGAAGCCCCGGCCGGCTCGCCCGCTGTTGTGGCGCCTCGACTTCTCGTTGGGTGTCGCCTCGACCCTGGTCGGCGACACGGGCTACCTGGCGTTCTCCGACGACAAACCCCTGCTCGGTGCCGACTTCGGGGTCCGGTTCGACTATCGACTCGGGCAACGCTTCTTCGTCGGTGGCGGCGCCCGCTACAGCCGGTTCGCAACCGAGCGAGACCCCTACGACGGCCTGCTGTCGACGGAACTCACCGTCCACGAACCCACCGTGTATGGACGTGCATCGCTGATGACGGTGGAAGGCGTCGACGTGTTCGCCGACCTCGGCGGTGGCCCGAGCATCGTCCTGGACCGGATCTCCAGCGCGCAAACCAGCGCCAAGCGGCGCCGCACGGCGACCGGGGCCTTCTCGGCGACCGGTGGCGTGAGTCTGTACCTTCCCAAGCAGTGGCTGCCGGGCAAGCAGGCCTCGCGGGTGACGGCGGGCTTGGAGACGCGCCTTGGGTACCAGTTCCGAGGCGCGATCGACATGAGCACCGATCCGTCCCTGGACGATGAGCCGCTCCGCACCACCACCGCGGACTACGGGGACCTGGGGCTGCGTGGCTTTGTTTGGGGCGTCTCGCTGTTCATTCGCGTGATGTGAGCCGGGGAGGCAGGCTCCGACTTCGCGAACCGTCCGCGCGGTTTTTCCCGCGCGATGAAGTGAAGTGGTGGCTCTGCGCTCTCGTTCCACCGCCCGGCGCCCAAACCGTTCGGTACCACCGTGTCCTGGCAGGACATCACGCCGCCTACGCCAGCTTCGTGGCGGTCGATCAATCCCGCGTCGTCGGCGACTGCCAACCCGACCGCATCGAGCAGCCGGTCGATGCCGCCGAAGCGGTCGACATGTCAATGGGCGGGCTGTGCCCACTGCCATGTGGGTGGTGGAGGGCCGGGCGCCGGGCTGCTGTTCGTGGTGCTGCTGGTGCACCGCCGTCGGCGAACAGCGGGTGTCACTGCCCGAGCATGATCGTCATGTCGTTGCTTCCGATGTTGATCACGACGAAGTCCATGCGGTTGTCGCCGTTGAAGTCTGCGCCGGCCAGGTCGAACTCACCGCCGCCGATGTCCTGCTCCACAGGTGGGGCGAAGGTGGCCGGGCCGTCGCCCATGGCGACTCCGAACCCCGACTGTTGAGCCGTGTACACGATGTCGATGTTGCCGTCGTCGTCGAGGTCGGCGGTGAATAGACCGTCGGTGGATGGACCGTCGACGGCATTGAACGCCGAGGCCGCAAGGGCACCGGACCCGTCTCCTGTGACGAGTGCGATGTGATCGTTGATGAACTCTCCGACCAAGAGGTCGGTGTTGCCGTCTCCGTTCAGATCCCGCGGCACATCAATGATGTCGTACAGCTGCGTGTCGTCCAACGTATCGCCCAGAGTGTAGGTACCGTCTCCGTTGCCGAGGTAGGTGCGAATCGACCGGTCTTCAAACTCGACAAGCCCGATGTCGAGGACATCGTCCCCGTCGATGAAGCCAGGCGCGAGCGCGGTGATGTTGGGCTGCGGCGTGTCGACGGTGGTGAAGGTGCCGTCCTCACCGCCCAAGTAGGTTCGAAGCTGGCCGCTCGCGCCGTAGGTGTAGGTCACGACATCGAGCAGTCCGTCATCATCGGCGTCGATGACGTGGATGTGTCCGCAGTTGCCCGCGGGGTTTCCAGAGTCGGAGAACGTTCCGTCGCCAGCGCCGGTCAGGACGAAGCACGAGAACGTGGCGACCAGGTCCAGGTTGCCGTCGCGGTCGAAGTCGGCGGGTTTGATACGCCCTCCACCGTCGTCGTTGGGGATGTCGTAGGTCTGTGAGAGCGTGAAGGTTCCATCGCCTGCGCCGACGAAGATCGAGACGGTGTCGTTGTTTTGGTTGGTTGTTACGACGTCGATGTTGCCGTCGTTATCCCAATCGCCGACCGCGACCCCAGTGGGTCCGGCGTTGTCGCCGAGCGCGTAGGTCTCGCCCTGCGTGAACGCACCGTTGCCCACGAGGGCTTGCGCGTCAGGGTCGGTGTCGTCGTAGTCGTCTCCGCCGAACAGATAGGTGCGTTCACCGTCCCCATCGTCGTCGAGGTCCGGGCCCCAAGGGTAACGGCGAGCCCCATCCCCATCTTGGTCGAACGGGTCCGAGCACTCGGGCTCGCTCCACGTCCCGTCGTCTGCACACACCGCATCGCCCGAGGGGGTGTTGCCGTTGGCGCAGCTCAGGGTGCAGGTGGCCCCGATCGCACTGCCGGCGCAGTCCTCTTCGTAGGTTCCCGTCTCGGGAGGCGCTGGCTCTTCGTCGCAGGTGACCTCGGTTCCGGTATCGCTGGAGCTCGAGCCAGTCGTCGAGCTGGAGTCCCCCGTCGACGAGCCGTCGGCACCGCCCGAGGACGAACTCGACGAGGTGCCGTCACTCGACGTCGCTTCGCCTGTTGTGGGATCTCCGGTGGATGACGCGTCTGTCGTGGACGTGCCGCCGTCGGTCTCGCCGACTGCAGGGTCGTCGGTACAGGCGGGAAGCAGCAACAGCGTCGACGAGATCAAGGACAAGGCGGTGCGCATCTCACCGATCCTACCGGCAGGGGCCCCTGGACGTCACGCAGACCCTGCGCCCAGCCGAGCGTAGTGGGTGCGAGAAAGAGGAACTCTGTGCGAGGGTAATCGATCCGGCATCATTGGCAACTAACGATTCGATGCGTTCAATCTCTGCACATGGCCATCGCCGGGCACGGCGATTCGAGGCTGCCCTGCTCTTCCTCGCCGTCTCGTTTGGGTGTGGCGATGGCGCCAAGTCGATGCCGGCCGGCACTGACGCAACGGGTGTGGCCGCCGGCTCCTCGTCGACCGGGGACTCGGGTGCCGATGACACGTCCTCGGGGCCCGGCAACAGCGGGACCTCCGTGGACGGTCGCTCCGATGGAACGTCCGAGGGCCCCGCTTTCGAAGAGCCCCGCGAACAGGCACCAGCTGAGGAGGTCGGGGTGGGGGACGCCGCGGCGGTGCTGCCTTGGTCGCGGCGGGGCAGCGGTGTTCAACTACACGCGTAGAAGCCATCCGATCTGCTTGCGGTCATGATCACTTCAACCTTGAGAGCGAACTCGACCGTACAAGTGCGAGGCCGCATCTCAAATACGACAGTGCTGTCGTGTTTGGTCCGAGTGCCACCGATCGCTGACAGCAGGTTCCGGGGGACTCCCACTGCGAACCCTGTCCTCGTCGGTCTGCTGGCCTTGCTTGAATCGCGAGCATCTCGGAGACTCAGAGCCGATGCTCGGAGACCCGAAGAGACTTCGTACCCCGGATGGGTTCGGGTTTCTCGTCAGCTGGCGGGACAAGTGGCGAGATCTGGACGAGGCCAAGGCGCAGGCGCTGACTCAGCGGCTGCTCGATGAGCCGGGCAACCTGGCCGCACTGCAACAAGGGCTGGGGCGGCCAAGCGCGACGCGCGAAGAGATCGGAGAGTGGCTGGCCGGGGCGCTGGTTGCCAAGTCGGTCGTGGCAGTCCGGACGCGCCGCAAGCCGCCCACGCTCGACGCGCCCATAGAAACCGACCTGCGAGATCTCGTCCGACCGACGCCGGGCGAGGACGAGATTCGGCCCCAGTCGACGACGTGGCTGGAGCTGCGCGTCGTGGACGAGGTCGGGGAGCCTGTGCCCGGGGTGCCGATTCGGATTCGGGCCGGAGATGAGGTCGTCGTGGAAACCAACGCCGACGGTGTCGCGCGTTTGGAGGAGGCCACCACGAGCTTTGGTAGTGCGCAGATCGGGAGCGCCAGCGGGTTGCATGATGTGCTGCGCGAGCGTTGGTCTCAGGACCGCGACGCGCCGTGGCTCGACGTCGAGGGCACGCCGCATCTCACCGTCAGCGGTCCGGCCGAGCCCCTCCCCGCCGTGGGACTTCAGGGCAAGACGCCGCACACGCTGGTGCTGCAACCGCGGGTCGGTCGAGTGCGGATCGTCGGCAGTGTGTTCGACACCAACAAGGCGTTCGTGTTGCCCGATGCGCTCGGGCTTCTACGCGACGTTACGGCTTTGTACGACGAGCACCGCGGCGCGAGCATGCTGGTCATCGGACACACCGACACCAGCGGTGAGCCCGAGCTCAACCTCGCGTTGTCGCTGGACCGGGCGCGCGCGGTGTCGGCCTATCTCACCGACGACGTCGATGCTTGGCTGGCGTTCTACGAGGGGGCAGTCTCCGCCTCCCAGCGTTGGGGCGAGCCCGAAGACGCGTTGTTGCTCGAGCGCGCGCTGTGGGGGCAGGGCCAGATCGTCACGGGCGACCCGGTTCGGGCCTATCAAGAAGCTCGCGGTCTCACCGTGGACGGTGACCTCGGGCGGGACACCCGGCGTGCGTTGATCGAAGACTACATGTCCCTGGATGGCAGTACGCTGCCAGGTTCCATCACTCCGGTCTTGCACGGGTGCGGGGAGGGCTTCCCACTGGCCGATGATGGCGAGACGTTGGACGTCAACCCGCCTGATGGCGTCGACGACCCTACGGACCGCCGGGTCGAGGTGCTGTTCTTCGACCCACCGCTGGGGGTTCTACCCGAGGCCGCGGGGGAGACGTCTGACCCGGAGGACGGGACGTATCGGGTCTGGTCTCGGCGCGCCGGGTATACGCGGGACATGCTGGTGGTTCGGCCGCTGGCGCTGGCGGTTCGGGTCACGGATGAGGAGACGGGGGAGCCGCTGCACAAGGCTCACGTGTCGCTGCAGGGCGCCGATCTGTTGGGGGCAGGACCGGGAGGGGCCACCGACGTGTTTGGCGTCCGGACGTTTCTGAGCGTCGTTGCAGGCTCGTACCAGGTGCAAGCTGAGCGAGAGGGATACGCACTGGGATCGGTGACGCGAACCGTCGGACCGGGGGACGCAGCATCAATCGTCGCGGTCGCGCTGGCGGCGATCGCCGCGAAGCTCGATGTCGAGATCGCCTTGGCATTTGCGGACCCTCTCGGTGCGCCAGTGGAGTTCCCCTCGTCGTGGCTGTTCACGGCTGTGTTGGACGACGGCACTGAGCACACGGGGACGACCAACGACGGCGGTCTCATCAAGTTCAGTGTTCCGCGTTCGGCCAAGGCGTTCACGCTGACGCTCGAGAGCGTCCTGGGCGAGTACGTCTTGCTCAAAGACAGCGGGCCGCCGGAGGTTGGCTCGCTCGCGGATGCCCTGGGACACGCGTCAGCGGGCGGACGGTTCGTTCGGCTCCCACCGAAGGTGACCCTCGAGCACCCAAGCTGGGAGGTCGAAGGGGCGGCCACCTTCGACGGGACACACTTCAGACAACTCGACGACCCTTCCACCAAGGTCGGCGCGCCTGGTTCACCCGCCAAGCTGTTGCTCAAGCCGGTCTGGCAGTTCTTCGCCTTCGAGTTCCACGACCGCTACCACAGCGTTCCCGCGACCGTTCCTGGTGGGCAAGCAGATGGACATCCCATGGTGCTCGAGGGCTACGCCGAGGTCTCCATGGACGAAGACATCCAGCCCGAGGTTCACGCTCACTGTGCGTGGTCCCTCTCGGGCCCTGGGGGGACTGTTCATTGCCTGCCGTGGATCACCGTGGACCCCGAGACTTCGTTTCCTTCTCCCGACGCGCTGGTGCGATTCGAGTCCCCGGCCGATACATTCGTGGTCTCCGGCGATTCGCCCGGGAGCTGGACGATCGAGACCTTGTCGGGGAAGAGGCTCGAGGCCGCGACGACCCCCAGCGCTGAGAGGTTGCGGTACTACGACTTGCCGGCTGACTGGCGCAGCTTTAGGTATTGGGTCCGCCGGGCGGGGGAGGCCGCGGGGGACAAGAGGCGGTTTGAGCTCCGGGCGACGGAGGAGAGTTCGGTGGCTTCGCCGTTTCGGGTTGATCTGGATGACTTGGTACTGGGCGAGCCCGGCCTTGGGTCGGGATTCGTGGACCACTTGGCTCGGGATGGAGCTGTCGAGCACGAGATTGCGGTGCTCGACGGAGATCTTCGAGTCTACAGGCCCCAGGTCGGTCCCAACTCCGAACCCTACTTCACGAAGTCATCAGTGCTCAGCCCGGTGACTGTCCCCGAAGTCGACGGGAAGTTGTTGGCGGTCGTCGATCACCCGCGTGATACGCGTGCCGTCACTCTTGGCGAGAGGATCTACTCGGTCGGGGCCGCCCGGACGGGAGCCAAGACCCTCCGGGGAGCGGCCCCCATCGGAGTCCGGATAGCCATGCGCCGGTCGTCCTTGCGCTCTCCCGATGAGATACCAGAGACGTACTTCGCGGACCCGTTTCTCATCGAGGCACCGGACGGTCTCCGAGGGACGAGCGAGTTCGGGCGGAGCCAGCTCGTGCTCTTCAGATGTTGTGGTCGGTCCGGTGATGTTGAGAAGTTCGCCGTCCTGCACAGGGCGCGGCTCCATCTCACGTTCTCCTTGAAGTCCTCCAAGCTCCAGCCGGTCGCGCCCGCTCCGTCAGCAGTCGACCAGCTTCGGCTCGCCCGAGACATGATCATAGCGGTCAACCATGCGTGGAATAGCGAAGACGGCGACGCCGCGGCAATCTATGATTTCGGCAGCCCGAGCGTCGCTCATGGTCGTCACGTTGTGTTGGTCCAGCGAGGGCACGAAGAACTCGACGAGCGGACAAACACGAAGTTTGAAGTTGTAGCCAAGGGGCGGGCATTCGTTTCTCGGAAATCGACGTCGCTGCTCTCGTTCGATGCCGTAAGAATGAAGGGTGCTCGCAGCCGAACAGCGGCACACGAAGTCGGACATATTCTAGGATTACCAGACGAATACGCGGAGAACAGTGTCCATGCATCTCGAGGGGCCCGCGGGATTTCCGACGGAGACCGTTCGCCGGGGGTTCCATATCACTTTGACACGAACGGGATGATGGGGACTCTCAAACGTTCACCCCGGGGGCGGCACTTCTGGTGGGTGGCACGTTGGATCCGGGATACAGCGAACTCGTTTGTCGGCCAATCGGCTGCTGTTCAGCTGGGGAGAGATGAAAACGGGGTCCCGCTCCGCTACGCTCTTCCTACGTTTACAGGTCGGATTCCTGCGGTGTTTCCAGTCAGCCGTACGACGGGCCCGGCCGGACACGCTGTCGGTGAGAGCGGCCTCTGCGACATCTTCGTGTACCGGACGGGAACGGACGGCTTCACTGGGGCGGTTCTTGATGGAGCGACTGCAGAGAAACCATTCGGAGCCCTGGCTGTTGTTCAGCTTAAGATTGCACTCACCTTCGTCGACGAGAGTGACTTTCAAACGATCGGGTCCAGTCTTCTGGCGCTCGAGTCGCTGCTTCGAGGGCACGCGGCGACATGGTGGAACGTTGAAGCAGAGGCCAGCGTTGACGGCGAGGTTGTGCGAACAAAACTCCTTTTCTTTCCGCGGTTCGTTGTCAGAACATTTCCGACGGCAAAAAACTCCCAAGACGTCATTGACCGAACTGACTTTCTTGAGCAGCAATATTATTCGGGCTCCGAGCCAACCCCCCATACCGAAACTGGCTATCAGGAATTCGTGGGCAAAATCATCGCGTCGGAACACGTACACGCGGAGATCAATGTCGTCGAATCCGGTCGTTCCGAGATCACTGACGAGGCGGCGTTGCCTCGACGCGGCCAACTACGCACCAGAAAAGGCAAGCCGAAGCGTACGCAGGCTGTCCGGCTGTACGCGCGTCTGCTCGGTTTGAAGAGTGCCTTTGCCCCGACCGCGAAGCAGTTCGAACCTTTGCTGGAAGCCGCGGTTTCACAGTCCTCGCATGTCGTCCAGTTCCACAAGGTGAAGGTGAAGTTTTGAGGAACATCGCCTTCGTCGTTGGCCTGTGTCTGGCTTCCGGGTTTTCGTGCGCGCGCGCGATTCCGTCAGATACGGTTCGAAATATGCAGCCGATGAACAGCTGTATTGATCCCAACGGAGACGAGCCCCATAGAGAGCAGACTTGTGCAAGTTTCTGTGAGTACGCCGCCGACAACCGTTGGCTTGCTGGCTGGTCGCCGTGGGTGTTCGGCGACGTTCAGGGATTCCGCGAAGGGCTCGACGCTGGCGCAGTGGTTGTCACGAAGAACGACGATTCGTACGAACCCGTTCCGGAGTGCAACCTTGAGCGCCGGTTCCTCCGCGTTGATGGTGCGCCGGGATCCGCGGGAGACGTCTTTGTCTCGACCCGCGTGCTGGTGCGGCCCGCAGAGCTTGGACCCGAGTGTTCAGGGGGGACGCATGCGGTGGTTGCGTACTCTGTGGGCAGAGGAGCGAAGTCTTCTGCGGACCATGCCTTGCTTGTTCCCCTCCCCTGCCAAGAGGGCGCGGGAGATTTTGGCTGCCGGTCGGAGTTGGTAGAAAGCGGTCCTGCATTTGCGAAGGAGTTCGACCGTGTTTGGGGTCCGATGCTTGGGCAGCCGATGGCTGGGAGCGAGATCAGTGAACTGCTGACCATCTACTCTTGGGATGCTTCTACCGCGGCTCCTCTTCTTGCGAAGTACCTCGCGACGACGCGTAAGCCGATCTCATGCTTCATCGCGGCCGAGGCTCAGCAGCAGGTGGATGACCCGGACGGGCGACCCATCGAATGGACAGATCCCGATCTTCAGGGCTGCGCCGCCCTACCGCCCTTCGACGTGTGCTTTCCAGATTCGTTCCGCCCCGCCCGCCTCGAAGCCGACCAGTGCCCGGAACTCCAGCCAACCCCACTGCGCGACGCCTCCGAACCATGACTCCCGCAGTGTCCACACCCGACTCCCCCTGGTACCCGCCGTTCGCAGCCGCGGCGCCCGGTGGTGTCTTCCCATCGCCGGAGCCCACGGCGCGCCCGCTCGTTCCCCCAGGTCAGCTCGTCGAACATTGGCGGGCTCCGTTCGAGGAGGCCACGCAGCTCATCGGCTCGCGCACTCGCGTGATCGCGAGCGGCCCCAACGGCGTCCGCGCGTGGTTGCCGTCAAGCGATTCGTGGGTCCCGCTCCCTTTCGTCGGACCGCACCTGAGCCCGGACCGCTCGGGCTCCTACGTCATCGGCGTAGAGGCAGACGGGATGCCTGCACTCATGTCGCTGGACGGTTCGTCCTCGGCCGCCCGGATCGCGCTGCACTACTCAGGAGCGCGGGACGTTCAGGGACTCGTTCGTTGTGGTGATGTGTTTGTCTTCGGCACCTCCAGCCGCCCGCAGTGGCATGGGGAGCGGCCGTTCACGCTCCTAGAGTTCGTGCAACTGGCTGATCCCGCAGACATCGATGAGTGCGGTTACGTCGAAGGCGTCGAAGACCTGGGGGCCATGATGTGTGACGACGTGGCAGCGCCGTTGCTTGCAGCCGGAGACGCGACTGTCTTCGCGGGGACTGATGCAGGAGTCACGCGTTTCGCACTGGATGGGAGCGTCCTCGAGTTTCACCCGTTGCCCTCGCGGCCTCTGAGCCTGACGGCGGGTCCCGGCGAGGATTGGACCGCAATGCTCTGCGGTGCACACGGGCCCGAGCTGTGGTGGAGTTCGCCGGGGGCCGCGCCCACGGTCCTCGCGCTACCAGTCGGCGGATGGCCGAATGGACGTCCACCTCTACCTGCTGGCGATGGTCTGGTGTTCTTGACTCCACCTGGGGAGGTGCTGGGGTGCTCGCGAGACGGAGTGGTGTTTCGGTTCCGCCGCGTTGGAGGGACGCAGGGTCTGTCGACGCGAGACGGAAGGCTTCTGATCGAGCACGAGGCCGGTCTGTGGAGTTGCGATGCCCTGGGCGAGGCTCAGCAGGTGTGGACAGGGGCGAGCTTCACCTGCACGCCCGTCGTCGCGGGAACCTCCGTCGTCGTGGCGTCGCCAACGGAGGTCATCGCGCTACGAGAAGGGTAGGGTCCTCCGTCTGGGACCGCTGCTGCCGCCGAAGCAACCCAAGCGCTTCTGTGGCGGCGTGTGAGCCTCGGCCGAAGAGGCGCGCGGCGCCGAGTTGCTCGGGCGTCATGTACGAAAGCGTCCGAGTTCGACAGAGCCGCGCGCTTCCATGATCACGAACGGGCGATCGACAAACGTCAGGTTGCCCTCCCCATCGTGACGCACGGCGGACACGGTCCCCATGGCGTAGCCCATGGCACCCCGGTCAAAGTAGCGGACACGAGCGGACACGGCGGAGGGGACTTTGCCGCTCCGGGAGATCCACGCTTCGGGTCCAAAACCATCGCGGACGTCCGCGTGACGACGTCCGTCGCCTTTGCCAATCGGGTCGACGAGAAGGTCGACATCGGTGGCGTCGGTTTCCCAATCGGCGACCAAGCGTAGCGAGGCTGATGTCGCCGGTCGAACCCCGGCTGCGCGGATACGTCGCTCCACCGAGGGGTCCTGCGCGTGGGCAAGCCATGCGGCGACGACGAGCTCGCGATCTTGGCGGATCAAGGTTTTAGCGCCGTTGAAACGACCCGCAGGCGTTGGGGTTTGGAGCGCATCGCCAAGCACGTCGAACGCCTGCTCGTACTCCTTGCCCTTCACCAAGGCCCACGCGAGCAGGCGATGACCGTTGATCTGATCGGGGCGCTGCTCCACAGCCCTACGGTAGGTGTCGAGCGCCAGGGCGCGATGCTTCGGTCCAACGGCCTCGAGCCGAGCCCCGGCCGCACGGCGCATGTCGGCGCGTCCGGGGTACAGGTCGATGAGTGAGCCGTAGACCCGGGCTGCCAACGCGGTCTGGCCTTCGATCTCCAGCATCTCGCCCAACGCAACGATCGCGAGCGCGTTGCCGGGCTGGCTCGTCGCCCAGGCCCACGCCTCGGTCCGGGCCTGCTCGGCCTTGCCTTGGGCGACCAGGCGCTGCAATGCGGCGAACCGACCGGACTGCGCCGAGCCGACCCACTGCGGTCCGTCGGAAGGGTCACCACGTCGGCGACGAGGACGAGTCGCTCGCCGCACGGGTCGTCGCGAGCCGGATCGAGCCCAGGTAGGTTGGCTGCCGGGCGTCATGACGAAGGGGTAGCGGATGTTGACGGTGCCAGCGCTTTGGGGTTTCGGGAACTTCCAGCGCTTGACTGCCTTCGCAATGCAGGTCGCGGCCGGAGCGTTGCCGAGGCTCGAGCTCGCGACGACAGCGGTGAGCACCCGACCCTCGGGGCTGACGACGAACTCCACCTCCACCCGACCGGCGACCTCGGGGTTGGCTGACAGGGCGCGGCCATAGCAATGGCGAACTTCGTTGAGATGCGCCCTGACGATCCGGCGAACGATGTCCTTGTCCAGGCCCCCCTTGACGGTCGCTTTTGCCTGCCGGACGACGGGCACTCGAGTGCCGCGCCCACCGAATCCTTGTGCTGTTCCTGCGATGGAACTCCTGGGTCCCGCGCCACGGCCGTAGCCCGAGCCCGTACCGCCACCGCCGCCGCGCCCGATGAGGCCGGTGTTGCCCAGGCCGATGGTGCCCTCGCCCGTGCCGCCGCCGCCGCGCCCTGTCCCCACGAGCCCGAGTCCGCCAACCCCGAAAGCCTCCCCAACCTCCGTGCCCGTGATGCCCCCCCAGACGTCTTCGTCGTCGTCACCCACCGCGAACGCGCCGCCGTAGGGCGAGGCCAGAAAGTATCCGCTCTCGCTGTGGAGGAGCCCGAGAATCCCGTTTTCGACCGCGGCGCTGTCGGGGTCGAACCTGCGCCCCATCTGAGGGATCACATCGTTGTCGGCCAGCACGGTCCCTGTCGGACCGCCACCACGACGCAGCAGATCGATGCCGCCCGGACCGACGGTCAAGATATCGGCCAACGCGGTCCGGTCAATGCCGTAGCGTCGATACTCCCCCTCACTCTCCAAGACGAGAAGTGCGGTCAGCGAGGTCAGGATCCTGTGCCTCAGGGAGAGCTCCAGCAGGTCCTCTCGTAGCGCGAACACGGCGGCGGGGTCATCGGTTGTTTCGAGCAACGCGGTCAGCTCGCTTGCCCTCGCCGTCGCCACGGCACGTTCCACCAGTGGCGAGGCCCCCTGTAGCGTCGAGACGACATGCCGACCGAGCCGTGCATCGGAGAAGCCCACCTCGACCGACGCGGGTGCATCGGCTTCGAATCGTGCGTAGACCACGACGTCGTCGCCAGGCGCGAGGCCATCCAGAGACTGCGGATACGACCACCGCGACCCGGGAACTTCAATGCGCACGCCGTCAAAACCCTCTTCGGTGAGGCGATGCGCCAAGCTCGTGCCGTCCACGTCGGGACCAACCACGAAGCCGCTGCGGGGTGCAGCCGCCGCGAGCCCGGACAGGAGTGACCGGTCCGCGGACAGCGTCGTCGCGTAGGCGTCGATACGCTCTGCTCCCAAAGTCCCCGCAAGCTCGGCCAGCGAAGCGCCCACGGTTTGTCCTGCGGTTGCGATGCCGTCGGACCAGATCAGCAGCCGCTGTCCCTTCGTGTCGGCCAGTAGTGGGTGTTCCAACGCCGCTCCCAGATCCGAGGCCCCGAATGCTCGCCGCTTGCGAAGCCCGGCCAGTGCTTCTGCTGAACCCTCGCTTGCCTCGCCGTCGAAGACGAGCTCCACCTCTTGGTCGAACGCGATCACGCGAACCGACGTGTGGGGGGGAAGCCCGCTGAGCAACCCCTCGAGTCGGCCGAGCTCTTGCTCGAACGCGCCCGCGGCGGAGGCACTGGTGTCGAAGAGCACCGTCAACTCGCCGACGGGCTGATCGCTGCTGCCCTCGGGAAGCCGCACCCGAACGGCCGCGACGTTTTCGCTGCGAACACCCGCGGCCAGCCCAGAGCCGTCGAATGCGACGAACAGATCCTTGTCCGGCGCGAAGTTCCGTTCGGAGACCTCGACCACGCGCTGAGAAGCCGTCATGAAGCGGTCGGACTGCGCGCCGTCGGCAGTCTTCACGATGACGCGGACGTCGAGCGCCTCGAGCTGTGGGAGTCCGGCCAAAGGCAGTCGAAAGCCACCGTGTTCTCCGATCAGCGGCTGGCTATAGGAGACGATGATCTCTTTGTCGGCGAGCGGCTCGATCGGAAAGACCCGGGCCGAAACGCGGTTGGCTGAGACCTTCTCGAGCAGTGCGGGGTCGACCCGTGGCCGTTGATGAATGAAAGTCTCGAAGGTTCGCCGTGCTTTCGCCCGCTCGACGACCTCGCCCTCCATCCAACCTTCGCCGATCTTCATCGCGAGTCGAGAGAACGCGGCCTGGGGCGGGAGGTCGACCTCGAATCGACCCTCGCGGCGCCGTCTCTCGGGGTTGTGGAACACCAGGCGGAGCTCGGTGAAGGCGACTGGATCTTCGACCACGACCGTACCGGATACGGACCGCAGCTGTAGCCCCGAGCCATCGCCGGCCGTCAGAGACATCGGCACCCGCTCGCTCACGGAGGCGCGCCACTGCACCTTCGGCTCCACGGGTGCAAGCGTGTGTTGCACCAGGGTCGGAGTGTCGGCAGGGTGCTCGTCTGCCTCCGAGCGCGGATCGTTACGTGTACACGAAACCGCCCACAACAGCGTCAGAAGACACAGCAGGGACGACCAACGATTCTCGGCGCGCATGAACATCGAACGGAACCAGTCCGTACGACAGCGCGATTGCCCGAGGGTTCCCACAGAGTGGAGAGGAATGCTGGAGATGTCGGACTGCCGCACCAATGCACCAGTGACCGCGGAAACACGTCGAGGTTCCCACGTGCCGATGGAGCCACCGGTTGTGAAAGGAGCTGGCCGATTCGAAGCCCGAAGCCTGTAGCGACGAGATGATCGCCAAGACCCCCAGCAGCGCGCCTGGAGCTCCCCGATCGGGTTTCAGCCCGAGTCGCTCAGCTCTCGCACCAGCTACGGCGCAGACTGTCAGACACGCACGCGTCGTGATAGCCTCTTGGAGTGGTGAAGGTTGCGGTCAATCCCCCGAGAACGCCGGTGACCGGGGGCAGCAACGGGCTCAAGATTGCCGCGCTACCGAACGTATGCAAGATGCCGGGGCCTCCCGCACCGTTCGTTCCCGTTCCGTTGCCGAACATCGGAAAGTCGTCGAGCTCGCCGAGCGGTTACTCGAAGAAGGTGACCATGCACGGGAAGAAAGTCGCGATCAAAGGCGCGAAGTTCAAGAGCATGGGAGATGTGGCCAGCAAAGGCACGGGAGGTGGGCTCATCTCCGCAAGCACGCACGATGTCACAGAGTTCGTCGGCCCGGGATCGATGAACGTCAAAGTCGAGGGGAAGAACGTGCAGCTCCTCGGCGACTTGATGACCAACAACAAGAAAAACAGCATGTAGCGCGTAGGCTCAGCCTGCGCCGCTGAAAGTGCCGGGATCGGTGAATCGCCGGAGCCAAGCTTCGGTTTCGCTGTCATCCCACCTGCAGTCGTAGGGGGCTGCAAAGGACTGATGCTTGGCAACCTGCAGAGGTAGCAGTGCCCGGGCGAGCCGCTGGTACGCACTGAGGTCCGCGCGTCGGTTGCGGTCCCCCAGGATGGGGCTCTCGCCAGCCTGGAACAGCACTCCGCCGCGGGCAACTGTCGACCACGTTGCGGCGGCGGCCCCCGCCTCCATCGCCACGGGGTCCTTTTCGCCGATACTCGGACCAATGGCGGTCAGCCAGCTGACGCACTTGAACCCTTCGAGCATGTGGTCCGCCGACACGTCCAGGTCGTCGACTTCCACGCCCCAATAGCGTTTCGCCCAGGCGTAGACCTGGTCCCAAGCCTGCACGGTTCCCTCTCCTTGCGGTAACGGAGAGAAGAAGTAGCCGCCATAGGCCGAGACGCATTCCACGATGTTCAAGGCGTCCTCTGTGAACGCCCGAAGCTCCGCTGGATCGAGATCCCACTCGAACTCGAACCGAAAGAAGCTCGCCTTTTCTGCCTGGCTCACTGGCTTGAAGCCGTGAAACATGAGCATTCGAGATTCGGTCCGTTTTCCATCCCACCACGAGTATCCCCAGATTGGCCCCTGTCGTAGCTTGGGGAGTTCCGAGGAAAAAAACCACGAGCGCACGTGAACGTTCCAGGGCTTTCGTTCCTGCGCCACCCAAGTGTCGTCGTAGTCGACGAAATTGTCTCCGAACCGGTCAAAGTAGGCGTCGAGGAGCTTTCGGGTGGTCTTCGGCCCTGGAGGTGAAGGCGTGAATATGACGAGGTGTTGCTTGAGTTCGACGGACGGAATACCCGCCAAGCTTGCACTCAAGGGCGGGCTGGGGAATCGAATCAACGGCGGCAGTGCCACAGGTCAGTCATCCTTGAGCGCCGCGCGGTCCTGGACGGCCTGAGCCACGTCGTCCTGGTAGTTCTGCAGCTCGGCCCGAAGGAACGCCTCGAAGTCGTCGTGCTCGTTCGGGTCGTTCATCTCGACGTCGAACTCGATCACCTTCATCTCGCCGCGGTCATCGACGGTGCTCGGATCAAATCCACACACGACAATGGCATCTCCGCCTCCGATGATGAAGTGATGTACGGGCCCGACGTCGTCGAAGTCCTCCGAAAGCTCGTCCCAGCCTTCATCGTCCGTCTCGGCTGCGATGATTTCTTCGACAGAGCGCAGGGCGAAACGGGTCTGAATCCGGAAGATCTGAATGCCGTTGCTGACGCTCAGAAACTGGCGATACGATGGTGGAAGTTTGAGCTTGCGGCGCCCGATGAACGCGTCGAGGCGGGTGAGTTGCTGTGGTGACGCTGGCGCTGACAGCTGAGAAAGCACTTCGGGTTGGTCGCTGTGGAACTTCAGAAACTCGTGTTGCGCTTCCAGAATGTCTTCGAGGATTCTTCGCATCTCGTCGTTGGTCATGGTTTCCCTCAGCTCGCGCAGCCACAGTTCTCGTTCGCCACGCATTTGCCGTGTTCTGCGGGCTTGTAGCCTCGCATGCAGCCCCCGAGTCTCGTGTTGATCCTCCGGGTCGCAAAACTTAGATTTTTTTGTGCCGCCTGACCTGCGATCGCACCTCCAAGTGAGGCGTCATGCGTGTGGTCGGGGCTGAAAGCCTGCGCCTTTCCAGCCTTCCAGTTCTCGTACTGGCAATCAGTGCCGAAGAAGTCTCGCTTCTTGTTGGCAGGAGCCGCCTCGAAACGCTGATTGAACTTCCTGATACCAGCGTTGTAGTCATTGTTGTTCTGAATGGACTGCGGCGTTGCCGGGTACTTCTTGTTGCCCCGAACGGAGGGACTGGGGTTGACCTTCTTCTTCGTCGCCGTAGACTTGTTGAAGCCGTCGATCATCCCGCAGAGTTCTTCTTTGATGCACTCCGGATCCTCGTACTTCGGCTTCTTGATCTTGTCGCAGTCGATATTGATCGGGTAGTCCGCGAGGGCGGGAGGCTGTGGGGCCTGAGCTTCCATCGTGCGCGTAGAGCCTCCCACAGCCGAGCTCGGCGTGCAACGGGAAGCTACTCCAAGTGCAGAAGGAGAGCTCCGCGCTGGCCGTTCTCCGAGCCACACCAAACGAGCGGCCAGGGCCCGGGGGAGAACCCTCGCCGATGTTGGACTATCGGCAGCGTTGCCAATAGCGGAGCCGTTGCGGCGCCGGTGTGTCCCCAGACGTCTGCGGGCGCGACGTAGTCGACAGCGTTGAGGAACCTCGATTGAGGCAGGCGCATGACGGCATACGCGAACTCATCCTCGCGGTACCGCTCACCATTGATGTCGCAGAACTGTTTGGTCACAGGCGAGGACGCAACCGAACTCGCCTGGATCATAGCAGCACCAAGGCCTTGCCCTACGCAGATCGTCTCCGTTCCCATTCGATTGGGTTCGTGGGTGACGGCGATGTTGGCAATGTTTGCAAACACGGTCAGCCCGCAGGAACGGGCAAAGGCCGGGGAGCATACGAGGAGCATGGCGGCGGCCTCGCCAGGTGGAAATCCCCATTTCGACGATGGCGAGGCGAGCCGTTCCACTTCGTCGAGAGCCTCGAGGAGGTCTGGGTCAACGAAAGAATCGACCCCTCCAACGATGCTGCACGGAACCTCTCCTGTTGCAAGGTCGGCAAGCGCCTGTTTCAGCGCGAGGACCCCGGCGGCGCCACCCTCGGTGATCGGGTGGATTCGTGCCGTGCATGGGAAGTCCGCTTGCAGCGCGCGGCACAACGAGGTTGCGTCTTGCTTCGTGAAGTATTGGCTGAGTTCGGGGAGCCCGAGGTAGACGGGGATCGTGGCGGATTCCGAGACCCGGAACTGCGAGAGCAACTCTTGAATCGCGCTACTCGCCAACCTTTGCATTCTCTCGATTCTGCCACACGTCTCATCGATGATTCGATCAAAGGCGATTCGAAAGGGGTCGCCAGCACGGTCGACCAAGTACGGATGTTCTTCGATGCGGGAAATTCCTGCTTTTGCTGCGATCGCCGAAGACTCTACGTTGAGCCCCACCGAGGTCCGGGCGCCCATCGCGGCGATGCATGCGGCCGGCCGATTGAACTGTGCACTAGACATACCGCTTCTCCCGAATGAGCGTGTAGTCGATATTGTCGATCTCGTGGTGGCACGACAGGGTGGAGTGCCAAACCACGATGACTCGAGATTCGTCTGGTTCGATGATGAGCGTGTTGATGTTCGCCCGGTGTTCCGTCGTCTTTGTTCCGATCGTGGTCTGGAGCCCAAAATAGTGCTGGGGAACCTCGAACAATATGGTGCCACTTGGCGACATGTTCACGAGTCCGATTCGTTCGCGGCCTCGCAGATGGGGCGAAGTCTGTTGGTCGGACGGAGCACACTGCAAGACCCGGGGGTCGTAGTCTTTCGGCAGCAGCGGCTTCTGACTCTCGACCCACGCGGCATCATAGGTTCCTTGAAAATCGACTCGAGGTTTCCAGTAGCTGCAAACTGCTCCGTAGCCAGCCGGAGCCTGGTCGGTCGGTCCGTCGAGGTGCTCCACATTTGGGACTGGCTCACCGAGGAGGTGAGCCCGCTTGGTGTGCAACCCGGTACCCACCGGATTCTGAGGGGCGAGCCGATGCTTGGAAGGGTCCGGGTCTTTCTTGTCGAATCCTCCGTACGCCCGTTCATAGGTAATCGGCAACGATGTGAAGGGCGTCGGATGGGAGGGCTCCAACTGTCCGACGATGGTTCTCTCCCAAGTCCGGTCGCCACGAATCCGGAGGCTCTTCTCTCCCGCTGGGGTTCGCAAGCCTACGATAACCTCTGTTGTGGGCCGTCCCTTCGGGGCGTGCGCCGTCGCGTTGAGGTAGATGTCCGTTTTCGGCTTGGCGGCGATCAGATCCTGTTCGTAGATGAGGCTCGATTCGCCGTCCTCGCCCCGGTAGATCGGTGCCAAGGTCGGGGGGAGCTGTTCTTCTGCCACTTGTGGGTGCACCGTCCCCTCGAGGTCGAAGGTGCCCTTGATGACCACGACGTAGTGCTTCTCACCGTGCGGGTCTACGACGACGGTTCGGTCCACGGCGAAAGGGGTTCGATTCCGAAGCTCCCACATGGTGTGTCGGGATGTTACCACGGCACCGGGTTGGCCATCGACGTTCCGAACAGCGGCTCGCCTCTCCGAGGCGTTCGATGCTGTGGCTGAACCGCTTGGGTCGGGCGATGATGCGGTGGCTGTTCCGCCGCTCTACAGCGGGAAGGGACGCTCGGAAGCGACTCGGAATCGCAGGGCTCCGGCGGCGAGGCCCATGTCGGGGGTGCGCCAGGATCGGCTCCGCTCCGCTGAGGGTCCCGATCGCCTCCGGTTCGGATCTCCGCTCTCCCAGACCCTGACCACATCCGGCACCAGCTCGCTACGCGACGACCGCGCTCTGTGGCGGCCCGTCGCAATCCGACAGACCCCCCCGCTGCTTCAACTCCACCCGGAGGCGCACGCCGAGGGGTGGAATTGCCTCGAAAAAGTGGACGGTTTGCTAAGCGGCTCGCGCCGCGGTTAGGGGTTGGGCCTCGTAGTCGGCCGGGCTGACGTAGCCGAGGCTCGAGTGTAGCCGTTGGTAGTTGTAGAAG
>Ga0316204_10001922_pt1 | contig 51493 bp, 35 predicted proteins | sample 6monrhotite_MG_2_FD_205661 | JGI IMG/M metagenome (GOLD analysis project Ga0316204, IMG submission 205661) | Microbial mat bacterial communities from mineral coupon in-situ incubated in ocean water Damariscotta River, Maine, United States -... | ecosystem: Environmental > Aquatic > Marine >... | reverse complement strand
CCAATACAAAATTTTTCTTTTTTTTTTTTAAAAAAAATTTTTTTTTTTTTAAAATTAAAAAAAAAAAAAAAAAAAAAAAAAAAAGCTGGAGGCCATCACCTTCGGTGAGGTTGAGGTCGCCGAAAATCACTTTTGCATTGCGAGACCAAAGTTGTAGAGTACCGTCCAGAGATGACATTCCTAGCAGGATTTTTGGTTCCGACCTTTCAATAGCGCGTAAGAGAGAGAACAAGATTCTCAAGAAAAAAAAAGTTTCGCTCTCTGGCTCACCGTCCGCGGCCTTGTTGACAAAACTAAGGGTCAAAATGTGTTTGTGGGTGCCCAAGGAACACATTTGGAGAGTTTGGTGTGTTGTAGTCGGTCGAGGTTGAGTGATAAGGCGAAAAAAACAAACGAGATGCATGTTGTACGAGGGTTTGTTGAAAACTTTTGAGGGGTATCCCCTTTTTTGGGATTTTTCCAAATGCGCAAAAAAAACACGTTTGGCGCCAACCGATCTACCGAAAAGTGTAGATCGATCTACATTTTTGGTAGATCGCAAGAAATTTTTTTGAGGCTGGAGGCCGTCACCTTCGGCGAGGTCGAGGTCGTCGAAAATCGTCTCTGCATCGCGAGACCAAAGTTGTAGTAAACTATCCCAAGAACACATTCCTAGAAGGATTTTTGAGTTGGACCTTCCATTGGCGCATAAGAGAGAGAACAAAAATTTTTCGGGAAGTTAAATTTCGCTCTCTAGCTCACCACCCGTCAAGTCGAAAATCAGTCTGAACCTCAGAATGTGTTCGTGGACGGGCAAGGAACACATTTGGTGAGTTTGGTGTACTGCAATCGGTCGAGGTGGAGTGATAAGGCGAAAAAAACAAACGAGATGCATGTTGTACGAGGGTTTGTTGAAAACTTTTGAGGGGTATCCCCTTTTTTGGGATTTTTCCAACTGCGCAAAAAAAACACGTTTGGCGCCAACCGATCTACCAAAAGTGTAGATCGATCTACACTTTTTGGTAGATCGTCTGAGGGTGGGAGCTAAAAAGCGTGGTACTTTATTGTTCTTCGGAAAGCTCCTCATCCGACGCTTCTTCCTCGCCGCTAGAGCTGTAATCACTGCTGTAGTCTGTTACCTCTTCTTCAAGTCTCGGCCGAAAGTTTTTGTAGCTTTTGTCAGTAGGAAGAATCAGCCAGAGTAAAAACTGCACGAAGAGCAGAAGACCCATGATTACCCATGTCATGAACCAGCCGAAACCATTCTGCCAAGTGCCATAGCCCACAAGTAAAATGCGAAAGAGTAGCCACAGATATCCATAAACTCTCCATGACATCAAAGAGCGCCCGCCATCTAGCATACTGGAGCGCTTTAGGGAGCCGGCGGCGTCTATCAAATCAAAGTAGAAAAACAGGGTTAACAGCGCCCCTGGAACAGTTGCCCCCGAATGTACCCAGACGGGGTTGAGTATGGCCAACAACATGATGTGAAAGGTCCGGAGCAGCTCAAAGACCATGACAGATACCGTAATACGGTAGGCCGTTATCCGGAAGAACATATACCCCAGTTGTACGCGGTAGTACCACGACAGAATTGGAGCAATTGTGATGTTGGAAGGAACAAACATCACGAGTGGGTTGCTCCAAGGTGTAATCCCTGTTATTGCTGGAAGACCAAAAGCCAGGGAAACATTAATGATGGCCCGTAGCGTGTAGTGTGTCACGCCCAGCATTGCACGGGACCTGCGCGTTTCCCGTGCGTTGCGATATATTGCACTGAACAGGCCCCGCTGTGCAAAGTGGAGGAACACTGTGACAAAGAGTACCGTTACCGGGTAAAACATGACCACGGCGGCGGCTGTGTTGGCGATATTCACGAGCCACTTTTGGGGCGCCAATAGCGAGCGCAGCCCCCATCTCTCCATGATAATTTTAAGCCCGAGCTTTTGCGGGAGTTAAGGAGACCTTTGTATAATTCAAAGGATGCCCGATGTAAAGTGTGCCCTGCCCTCAGAGAGGTTAAAAGAGCAGGGAACAGGATGGAAAAAGCGTATGTTGGCTGCCATTTCCACAAGAGCAACGCAAAGCGGGTCGCTATTAGGATGACGTTTACTCACTACGAAGAACACCTCGCTCCCAAGTGGAGCGAACACAGCCCCCAGCTCAAGGTTTTTTTGGACGCCAACTTTGAGCGAGACCCGGTGAAAATCCAGCTACAGCCAGACAAGAAGGAGGCGACGTATGAGGTGGTCGTGGAGGGCTGGCAAAAGGGTGCTCGTATGTCTGACATGGCTGCTATGGGTCTCAAAAGCTACGTACGGTCTCGCAACGCCAATGGCGTCGAGTGCTGGGTGTCGGGCGGGGCAGATTACATCAACTTGATGAGCGTGATGGAACACCTGAAGGCACACGGAGTCTTTGAGAAGCACATAGAGCTCCGGCTCCATTCTGTTAAGAACGTACTCAAGGGGAAGATATTGGTGACGATCTCCCGGGGAGACGTAACTGTGGGTCCCGGGGTCAAATTTGTCAGACTCGGCTACGTGAAGGACTGCTACGTGAACGGAGAGTACACAGCAAGTATTGCGGCAGAGAAGTCGCTGGAGTATATTCAAGCCACAATGGAAGCAAAGAACAACGAACTGCGGGAAGTTGACAACCGCACAACGCGAATCCGAGTGCCTGCCTATTTGGGGTGCCCGGGGCTAGAGCTAACAAATCAGACTCCACTGCCAGCAGCGGCTTTTGTGCTTGGAGAAGTTCCCAAAAGCAACACTCTATTCTGGAAAAACACCGTGCGGGTTGTGATGGCAAGAGAGGGGTGGAAGGTTGGTGACTATAATAGTCTCACCCGAGCCGAGAAGTGTGAAGTGTTTAAAGCAGCTGTCTGCTACGTCGCCCAATACATGCCCTACATTGGCGACACGGTGGACCTGAACACAAGAAGACGGCGCTACGACAAGCTGCTGAAGCACGGCTGCGAGAATTTTGAGGGCGCTCTTGAGAAAGGTGCAGGCGACTGCGAAGACCTGGAGCAGGCTATTATGGCCACGGTTGAGGCTTTGCGGTCGGCACAGTTTGATGAAAAGGTGTCCCCGGCGCTCCGAGACATCAAAACCAAAGCTTTCCAGTATATCTCGGCTATGAGCCTCGACTCTGTTACAAGCGCTGCTGTTACCGGAGCCGACGACAAGAACGCGCACCTGGGAGCGCACATGAACCTCAACCTGATCCCCGCCGACTACTTCAAGCAGTGTCTGGAACGGGTGGACCCCGAGGTCTCCAGAAAGCTTCCCTGGGGAAGTATTGACATGGGAGATGGGAAGAATCTTCTCAAAGTTGCGGAGGGCACCGGAATGTACTACAGCGAGGCTCACATTGAAGGCAAACGTGCTGTGGCCAGCTACCTCTACAAGGAGAGTTGCTTTGCTGTATTTAAGAAACCCATTATGCACGAGCAGGGCACACACAGTCCTTTCTACCGCGATGGGCTAACGCTTTTCGTGCCAGAGTTTGCTCGCCTGGGTAGTAACTATGTCGGCTTCTGGTACTGCAACCGTGACCGGTACCGTGGAGCAAAGTTCGAAGATATGGAGAACCGCAGCGTCGACGTCTGTATCAAAGCACAGCCACCTGTCCCCAAGGACGTCATGGCAATCGCCAAAGAGGCCATCAAAATCCGAGCACCCCCGATGAAGCTGGTCTTGACGGAGCTGTCGGAAGACAAGATTCACACAGAGGCAGAAAAGATTGTCGAGGCGGTGGAGAGTTGGGGAAGACGCCCAGTCAACAGCTTTCCGCCGGTGCCTCTTTACATCACGGAAAACTTGCTTACCGAGTCCGTGGCGGAGCAGGTGATCCGCACTCTCAAGCACAAGAAGGGAGTCTACGCGGTAGAATATAGCTTGGAGGACGTGTGCGATTCCCTGCCAGTGGGCGTGCGGTTTGCCTTCCACGCTGACCCGACAATGGACACGGCGTTCAGAATTGAATAAATAGAACGATAAAAACACATTTTATTTGACTATACAAAGGGATGGTTTATTATGATTCTCCCTACCGATTGCGTCGGAGACCACTTTCACTCACGCTCTCTCTCTTCTACTTCGTCCTCCTCGTCCTCCTCACCGTCGCTACGCACGTCTTCCGCTCCTATGCCCTTTTCTTTAACCTTGAAGACCTGGGCAACGATGTTGAAGAGCCAGCTCAGCTGCAGCACAAACAAGGCGCATAACCCCCAGCCACACGCGAGGGCGAGAGTAATGCAAAAGGGCTCGGCGACGCCCGCTACGCGCAAAGGCGTGACCCAGACAATCTCAAACAGAAGCCGGACAACTTTGTATCCCTTGCGCCACAGCCAGTCTATTTTGCCAACGGGCGGGACACCGGGCGTCACCCGGGATAGGTAGCATTTCGGGATCAGAGTCGAAGTCAAAATGCTATAGACGTGATTGATCCCCCATGAGTCGGGGGAACACAGAGCCTGGGGTGATGCCGCTGCTGGCGCGATCACCAAAGCGGGGAAGAGCACGATTCTTGCGATAATAAACCCTAGGACAAATACCCCGAACAAGAGTGTCACGAGTGACTCCAGCCGCCCGGTCTCTCGGAAGTGATACTGCGTTGCCTTTGCAGCGTAGAGGGCGATGTCCGAGGCGTCGTGCAGCAGCAGAACCAAAAATCCGATCCGCCAGAATCCGCAGTACAGAGAACACAAGATCAGAAAGAGTGTGAGAAAATGGTGAAATACCAGGCGCTTTATGTCAGTTTGGCCGCTGCTGCGCAGCAGTATGTTGCCTATTTCCCATAGGTAGAAGCCTATCTGGACAGAGTACATGATAATGTAGGCAGCTTCGTCGGGATCCTGTATGTCGCGGGGTAGTGTCATCACAGTTGCGTCAAACTTCTTGCTCACAGCAATCCAGATACCCCAGCAGGTCGTGATGGTGTAGTAAGCCGTCCTGAGAGCGCATTCGTTAAACTTGCGGCGGTTGTCCGGGTTCTTGAAGTCGGAACTAGCAAAGTCCAGGCTTGACACAGACGTTAACACAGCCAGTGTACACAACGCCAGCCCGGTAATAAGAGCAAACACGCCAGGTAGCTGATCGCCGGAGACCACGGTTCCTAGAAGCGCTACAAGAACCATCCCAACTTTGACCTTTATATTTTTCCTGCCCTTTCGATCCGGCAAATATTTCTGGCTTGCCCACAAAAAAAAAAAAAAAAAAAAAAAAAAGCGGGGAAATTAACATCCGGTTTCAACGGCGGTTGTGATACAAGTCTCGCCGCTAGTAGTTTTAAGAAAATTGAGAATCTTACGGTGCTGTGACTTTGGGGTTGGTTTTAACAGTAGCACTGTAAACTTGTGAAAGAATTGAATGGAAGAGCAGTTGCAGAAACCGAGGAGAGACACTCGGATATCGGTAACTCGCCTGCCGTCAGACTTAACGGGCAGAATCTCCATTTGTTTTTATCAAGACGATCCAGACAACGGGCGCCACGAGTTCAGCGGCACGTGCGGGTGGATGTGGGGTGCTCTGGACCGATGGTGGACCAGGCTCACGCTTTGGTGGATCACGGAGAGAGGTGTGAATTATGGTCACGTAGAAATGATGTTTAGTGATGGCACAGTGGTTAGCGCCACGCGCAAGGGTGGAGTGCACGTGGAGACAGACAAAGTATTGAGCAATGACGGCTATCAAAGATTTCTCCAGGTGAGAGTCAGTAAAGCAGCTGAAGAATTGATGCTGGAGAAGGCCAAGTCGCACAAAGGCAAACCCTTCAATTCGTTCGGACAGACGTGGAATCATATCAAGCCGCTTCGCGGTGTGGCGCTGATCGACAAAAAAGAGGAAGCGTTTTATTGTTCGGAACTTGTTACGTACTTGCTCAAAATCGGGGGCGAGCATGATAAAAGTGGGTTGTGTGCTACTCTGGATCACCGAACAACAAACCCCACGCAGCTGTTTTTGTACCTCTTCGACAGCAATCGCGGAAAGCTGTCGTACAACAAGAAGGAGACAGCACTCAGCGGGAAGGCATCCACCGAGTCTACCGGAATGCTAACAAAATATCTAATGTCTTCCGGGAGGAAGAAAAAAGCAAGCGGTTCCGTGTCCCAGACAAAGCTACTCTAGCACGTTGGATTTCTTGAGTGTCCACTCTAGCATGTACTCAAGTGGGCGCATTGAGTCATAGGCAATCAAAACCATGATAATTGGGTGGGTTCTTGCAACTATGTGGAGTTGGAAGACTCTCTCCACCGCGGGAAACTCGTAGTTCTCGCCAATCTCTTCCGGCGGCCGTACGCTAAAGACAATGCAGACCGGGGCGTTGCGGGGAAGATCCAACGTGAATAGTAAAAACTGCTGCTTTGATTCCATCAACTCGTCGGCGGTGCAGCCCGGATCCAGGAAAAAAAAGCCACAATCTTGATTTTTGACAAAGGTGTTGTGCAAATCTTGTCTTCGTCGATGCACCTCGCCAATCTCGACAAAGTAGAACCGCACACCGTAGAACAGGCGGTTGAAGCGTTGCACAAACTGTGTGGGCCGTGGCGGGACTCCCGAGCCCTCGAGCTTTTCCAGGAAGTGCGACTTGCCTGCTCCCAGCCGGCCCGCGACAACAACTTTGATTGATTTTTCTTCTTCCACTTCGTTGGAAGAAAATAAACTCCAAGAACCGCCCATTCTCTTACATCAAGCGTTTCGCGCACTAATACAGTCGCCTAGGAGAAGAAAAAACTAAGAGCAAACTCCGACCCCGTTCTGGCGGAACAAATTTTGGTGATCGGCTGGTAGATCACCAAGTTGACCGAAAAAAAAAAATAACGATAATAAAAAAATTGTATTTATAATTATCTTTGTCAGTGACAGTAGGGGGTGTGTGTGTGTGTGTGTGTGTGTGTGTCTTCCGTCGTTTGTCTTGGAGAGAGAGTGCATGTCGCAGAACAAGGGCGCAAACAAAACAACGGCTAATCCCACCCGTGAATGGGCTGGAGAGCTACAGGTATGGAGTGGAAATGGAGGTTGGATGCCTTGGCATACACTCAAAGTTGCTTGCCGGGACCCACCGGAGAAGGGGAAGAAGCTGTCGTATAAGCAACAAAAGAAAGCGGCTGTGTCTGCATTGGAGAAGTGGTGGGACGAGGGGCGTCGCGGTGCAGCCGTAGAGACGGAATATATGGAGTTTGTTTGGTGCAACCTGCCTCCAGCTCGCATTACCAAGAGGTCTGGTGTCAAGCTGAAGCTGGAAAAGTACGAAGAGACAAAGCAAGCGTTTCTTTTTTACTCTACCGCAAATCCTTCGGAAGGCGTCGTAACAATCAAACTCATGGGTGTGGTTTCACGAGAAGACGTCAAAAAGAATAATAACCTCGTCAGGCTGTGTGAGCTTGCTCGGGAGAGGGATTATGGGGCAGCACAGTACCGAGCGTACATGCAGGAACTCCGCGACCAGGCAAACAAGAAAAAAGCGCAACAAATGGAGCTCAAGATGATTAGGAACTGGTGTTTCATGTTTCCCCTCAAGACGGTCTTGGAGACAGTGGGGCGCGGAAAGATGATCACCACCGATGAGTTGCACGCTCGCATGGTGAAATTTGTGACGGAGATAGGGTGGCAGAACGACGTAGCGGAGTCTAAGAGTGCAAAGCTAGGCTGGGAAGGGTACCGCCTACCCACCGGGACCGACTTGTACAAAATAGAGACAAAGTGGCGCGGTAAAGAGTACGCAGGGCGGCACAAGGAACTCAGAGGTATGCCCCATCGGATTGATGTTGCTGGTTATTTGTTGGGCGGAGTGGCCGCTGCAGTGGATCGCGCCTACTACGACTTTCGTATGCGAGCAGAGCAACGCCGACTCGACTTTTTGTTTACGATGCGCTTCACGAAGGAGCCGGAGATCCGAGAGCTACTGAGTTTCAACAACATGACCCACCTCTTGGGTGAGAAGATCACAGAGGTTGCAGCGCGGGAATTTGAGAAGCGTTACTGGACAAAAGCACAGCAAGAACAGTATTCCACCAGAAACAACGAGAACAAAACTAGCACAGAAGATGAGCCGCGGCACCTTGCCTCGTCTATTCTCGCGACGTTGGAGAAGAAGGTAGCTGAAGCAGAGATGCCTCCAGAAGCACCACGGTACTTTGGTACGGTACACGTGACGGATTGTCCGCCTGGTATACTGGAAAAGGGGGCGCTTGTTCGGAAAGGCATGGTCATGGTGTTTTACAATGAGATCAGGCCGTGTCTCGATCACTGGATGGAGACGGATCAAGTGTATGTGAATGGTCTTGTCAGGGCCAACCTGAAGCGTTTTCAGAAAGGGAACGTGCTAGCCTTTGCCACAGACACAATCATGGCTGTGGCTGACAAACAAGAGTACGCAAAGCATAACGTCGGAGGAGGCAAAAAATATGTCAGTCTTTTCGGTAAAAACGACGACGGTGGCACATGCATCCCTCTCGACATAGAGATCGAAGAGTTATTGGAAATGTCTCCTCCATGTATTACAAACATGCTCAATTCGGCGCAAACGGAAAAACGATCTTTGAAGTGGAACGAACGCCAAGCATTTGCACGCTATCTCGCTGGCATGGGCGTGCCCATCGAAGTGTACGACTCAATCGCCTATCCTCTCTATGTGGCAGAGTGCAAAAAAGAGGGCAACAAGAAGGACGACATGGCTTCTTACAAGCGCACATGGAAGGGGGACAAGCTGTGGTCTGGCAACTTTGCCAATCTCAATTGTGCCGGTATTTTGCGCAAAATGCAGGAAGGTGGTAGTAACCACCATTGCAAATGTGCTTACACAGAGTCAGCAAAGCTTTTTGGTTTCTCTCCGACAGCAATGTGCAAACTTGCATGGCTAGAGAAACATCCGGACGATCAAAACATTCTTAAAGACGTTCATTTCCCGTCGCAGCTGGTCTACGCCTCAGCGAAAGCAAAGAAGCGCAGGCACATTGTGATACAGAGCGACTCGGGGTGAAAGACGGGAAAGTAAGGGGGGAAAAATAAAATAGAATTCAATGTTTGATTGGGGGCTCGTTAAAGTGGTTTTGCGCGTTTACAGAACCCGTTGTCTTTTTCCACATGAGTACAAAGGGTGAGGAGAGCCTTAACGCCCTTCAAGAGCTTGCGGCGGAAGGAAGGCGGGCAAACAAGAAGAGGAAACGAGCGATTCGTGAGAAAAAAGACGACGACGGACTTCTGCCTGTGGTGCGCAATGATGTCTTTCAGGCAGAAGCAAAGCGCGTTGGTTACAACAGAATTATGAGCAATGCCCCGGAGGCGTTTGACCGTATCTTGAAGTCAAGAGTGGCAGAGTTTATCAAAGATGCCGTGTTGGCCTGTGACCTGAGGAATGGTTCTCAGCTCACTGAAGCCGACGCTTTTAGTACAGCAATGCAAGCAAACTACTTGGATCTCAACAGAATTTCTGAGATGTTCCCAGAACTGACACAAGCTCGAGAGGGGAAAACAAAAAAATAAAATAAAAAGATCGCTTATTTACTCTTTGCTGTTTATTTAAACATCATTTCCCGTTGCAGCGTCCCTCTCAAGGTTTATCTCCGACTCATTCAAAGCGCGTAGACTTCTTTCTGACGCGTGTACTCCTTCTCAAAGTCTCGCTCGGGATTTTGACAACAAGCTTTCGTTTCCCCTCGTTGTGCTTCCGTTCAACCGCCTGCTCCTCTTTGGCGCTTTGAACGAAAGATTCTACCAAATCATCAACACCTTTAAGAGGGGTAGGATTTTCAGTGATCAAAACAACCTTTGTGGTAAGAGTTTGGGTGTTGTTGTTGTTGTTGTTGCGCGGGTCTTCTTTCTTAGGGAGCGTACTGACTTTGTTGTTCTCAGATGTGCGGGAGACGGAGCTGTCGTTGCTGCCGAAAGGCATGCTGCTGTTGGTGCGCTCCAGTCTTTTTTGTTGTATTCTTGATACTCGCTTTTGTGGGAACAATTGCTTACGCTGTCTCATATGTGTCTTCTCATTCCGGCGAAGCTGTTTCAGCCGCTGCAAAGAAGCTTGCGGGTCACGCTTTCTCCACGGCGGGGTAGAGTCTCCGGAGTTAGCGCGCTGGAGGCCTTGGCGATGTTCACGGCGAAACTCGTCTGGATCCGTGCTGTCACTGAAAAAGGTGGAAAGTGTGACCTGGGACACGGAGCGGTACATTGACCGATCAGCGCGCCTCTCCTCGGCGCTTGGCACGCGAAACGCGACCACGTGTCCACGGACACGGCTACCAGGAGGAAGGACTTTTGCGACATAAACGTTGGTTTGCCGCGCATTTTGATTGAACCAGAATTCGTACGGTGCGTTCGGGTCTACCGAGCGCCTTCGTACGAGAGAAAGAGATTGACCATAGTACTCTTTGAGTGTGTTGCGGGCTGCCTTTGTCACCGCGCTGGCCCATTCCTCCGGAGTTAGTGTGGGTGGAAGGACCATTTTTTGTTTGCGCATGCCGCCATCGCTGCTGATAATAGCATAATCAATGGTGTCTGGTTCAATAGAAACAGTGCCAGTGCCCCGAATAAAGGACGGATCCCTGCCAACTGCGTTGTCCCGTTGTTCGGACACAAGCATTCTTTTCATCGGTAGAAAAGTGGGTGTCAAAGGGGTGTTCCAATCTTCAACAAAACGAGCGTCGGAGTCTTCCATGTATTTACTCCTTTCCGCTTTCTGTTTTTTACAAATCTTTATTTTTTGGTTGCTCTGGAATCACTTTGCCCTTGGCGTCGGGATCGGGATATTGCTTTCTCTGACTTGGGTGTTTGATTGCGCACGCAACGGGCGCGGCGCGATGGACTTCCTGCGGCGCAACGCAGGGGTGTTGAGCAAGAACGCGACGATCTTTCAGAACGAAGATCTTTTGGAGCCTTATGTCGATCGCCGGGTCATGTTTTTGGCGGCTCCAAATAGGACAAATCTTCCTTTGTTCTGGTCGTTTGGCTGGCATGGCAACAAAACTCTCGCAAAGATGGATGTGCTCTATGCATTACCGCGTGTCCTGTTCTGGGTGCCCTTCCTGCGAGAACTGCTTGTCTTCTCGGGAGCCGTTGAAGGGGACGAAGAAAATCTTATCTGGTTAATGAAAAAGGAAGCCCGTGCAATTTGTTATGCGCCAGGTAGAATGCAGGAAGCGTTGACAGTGCAATCACGTGGGTGTACAAAGACGTGTTCGTTGAACCCCGAATTCATTACACAACTCATCGCAAAAGAGGTTGTAGTGGTCCCCGTGGTGTTTGTGGGAGAAAATAAACGATACCCCCCACTCCTTTTGACACCTGAAGACACGGCATTAGGAAAAAATAACTGGTACAAGTACCTGGTGATGACAGTTCTCTTTCTAAGGAAGCGCTCGTACCAGCTCATTGATTACCCGTTTCCGTTGTTCTTTGGCTGGAATCGGAAGGAGAAGGTGACAACTATAATTGGACCGCCAATTGACACAAAAACATATTTGCCAGGACATCCAGAAAAAGTGTGCAATGCCGTGCAGGGCAGCTGGGCATCAATGGGAAACACGTTAGACAACGTACTGTTGATAGAAGACGTGGTATAACACCAGCAGCGAGCGCGCCAAAAACAGTGTCAGATCTGTAGATCGCGTGGAAGATCGCAAAAAATAATAAAGATTCCCGTTTGACTCGGTGCTGAGTAAAAAATATCACTTGAACAAGGCCTTTGTTGAGGTAAGCGTATCACTGTGCTGTTAATCAACTGTGCAGTGCCATTCTAATCGTTTTTGTCAACAGTTCGAGAGAGAGCACACACGCACTCGTTGATTTTTTTTTTATCTTTTTTCTTCCTCCCCATTTTTTTGTGTCTGTGTAGGAGCCTTTTGTGTAATTTCTGAATGAGTCGGCATTTGGTTAACTCAAGCACTTCGGCGACGCGCGGCCCTCCAGTGGGTCTTGGGACAATCGATGACCTCAGCCCAGCGAAAGAAGTTTATTGGGTGTTGATGCCCTTGGTTGACTCTGGGCCCTACGGCAAGGGGTGCATTAGCCCCGGTGATTACCGGACCAGTTCTACAGAGTATCCACACTACGCTCATCTCTTCAACACACTGGCGACGGTGGCTGAAGACCCAAAGCAAGGTGGTTGGCTCATCAAAGTCAGCAAGGAAAAGCGAGAGCTCTGGAACAAGACAGTGAGAAAGATTGCGTTAGTGGAGTTAGGATTTGCTGACGCCGAGACGCACAGCTGGCTGAGCAAGCGCGCTGTTCAGTGCCGTTTCTATGATCCAGAGGTCACCGACGCGGTGGAACAGGCGAAGAAGGTTATCGATCGAGAACAAAAGGAAAAGTTACAGCGCAGAAAGGCTGGTCCTCGTGGTGTTGCTGCATCAGTGTGTAACCGATTGGTTTTCCACGATATCCATAACCTTGTTCGAGATGCGTCACCCAATCCAAAGGGCGACTACCCGGAGGAATTTTCCGACTGGCAGACTCCAGAAGATCGCCAGCAACTGGGGATGGAGCAGGAAAGAAGAGAGCGAGAGCAACAAGCTGACGACGACGCGCCTCCTGTGACACTTGAAGAGATCGAGGCGGAGGCCGCACTCATGGCCAGTGCCAATTCGAATGTCAGCCCGAAGTTTGAAGTGGCCGCCTTTGCACTGCCGCTGCTCGACGAAGAGGACGAAGAGGAACAAGACGACGCTGACAACGGGACAGAGGCCGTGGTGGGCGACTTTACTCGGGACACGGTAAAGTCTACATTCTCTGTGGGTAGAGATGAGCGCACATCGGGCGGCAGGCGGATCGGTGCTGTATTGTGGGCGTTTTTGCAATACGACGACACGATCAACGTGGGCGAGATGATTGAAACGATGATACAACAAGCGCGAGAGCGCGACGCCTACTACATCAAAGCCAGAACTGGCAGTTTGGGTAGAGATCAGGCGTTTTTTGACAATTTCCAACGACTGGCTTCTTTGCGCGACAGAGATCACCCGGTGCACATGATCAACGAGAGTGCTCTGTGGGAGTGGGTCAGGCTCTATACAGACGAACAGTACAATCGAGACGAAGCCGTTGCGGCTAGGACCACCTACAACGCGGCAAACTACGAAGACAAGTTGCACCCTCGGAGATGGGCGACACTCAAGAATGCTCTCCGGATTGCCGAGCGCTGCAAGGTTGACATGTACGGATTGACGCAACAGAGCTTTATTGAGGGTATGCAAGATCGTCTTGACACAAACATGGGAGAAGAGGAGGCAATTCGGGGTCTCGACAAATTCATCCGCCTTCAAGCGCCGCGCCTGTCACACGGTATTGGGAACGGGGAGTTGTGTCAGTCCTGGACTTGGAGACATGATGACTTTTGTCAGCTCTCTTCTGGAAACAGGATCGGCATCTTTGAGTCGACCTTTCCGTTCGTCGACCCGCTGGCCAGCGCTTTCGAGACAGACAACCCGTCGCAGGCCGGCATAGCAGAAGAAGGTCTCAGGATCAGTGAGGACGGCTCGCGTGTGATCTACGACCCCGACAACGCAGCGCATATGGAGCAAATTGACGAAATCCGAGAAAAGATGGATCCCGACAGCTTGATGACACTGGAAGTCGTGCTTAGTGAGTGGGCCAAGAGGCAAACATCCAGCAAATGGCAAACGTTTGTTGGGCGTGTGGAGCAGACTGGTGCGCCCTTTGAAACAGAGGACGTCATGATTGACAATTGGTACAGAAAGCAGCGGCTCGAAGTCGAGACCTTCAAACACTTTGTGCACCCTGACGACGACTACGAAGGATACCACGCCAAGACCGTGCCCGCCATGCAGCGCCATCTCATGGTGACATTTGAATGGTTCCGCAACGCAATGCGAGTGAACGCGCGGATTAACAAGTACTCACAAGCAGTGCTCAGGGGCATGGAAACAATGCGGCACATGGGTATGAAGACGATCACAGCAACTCAGTACCTTCACGATTGCGGGACCGCTGACCCCAATGATCCGACGAAGCGCAATCCCGAAGACCCCGGGTTAGACCCGTTTGCGCATCAAGTGCTCAAGTACATGCGACAGCTGCGCCAGAACAAGGGAGTGGAAGACCCTTTGACAGTGTTGTTTGCCTCTCATGCCGTGTCTCTCTGTTATTACTTCCAACCGGGGAGGGTTGAGCCTCTGATTGTGCTGAGTTCTCCAGCGGGAGAAGGAAAAACCTATGTGTTGATGGTGCTGGAGTCGCTTTCCGTGCCTGGGACCACGCGCCAGGAGAACTACACCTCCGACATGGTGGGCACGGCCGGAGAGGACGTCGACGTTGCTGTACTTACAGACGAGGCCGCCGGTATTGTGCAGAAAAAAGGCGAGGCGTCTGGAAAGCAAATAGAGATGGCAAAGGCCACCACTGCGGGTACAGGAAAGATCTCCTCTCGCCGCTGCACGTACCAGCTCAACCCGCTCACTGGAAAGCAAGAGCTGATGATAGACGAGAAGCATTATGTGCACAACAAAGCGTATGTTGTGGGAACTAACGCCAAGTTTGAAGACATTGTGACAGAACTAGCCGCCAGAACGATTTGGTTTGACAAACCCAAGTCCTTTCTACCGGCCAGTGCCCTGTCGTTTGAGAAGTTCAAGGTCTGGAGCAAGGAAGCCAAGAACTGGAACCAAGCCCTTCAGATTGCGCGCTTCCACATCTATAAGGGAGTACAAAACGGTGCCATTCCAGCCTTTCATGACATGCCCATGGTGAACATGATTTTCACTTGGATGCGGGATCATCTCCGCTCCCGAGGGATCGAGCCGATGGAAGGGCACCACGAAAACAGAACACAAGCCAAGATCAAACAGTTCATCATCGACGATATTGTTAACTGGGCAATTGCCGCGGCCATCAACACGCCGGGGGGGATCTGCTACAACGACGAACTCGAAGCCAACCTCTGGGTTAACATCGCTCCTATACTATACCCTACGCTGCAGGTCATCCTCTTTAACGTTGTGGCGCTTGGGCACATGTGGGTGTCATCTCACATTAACCATGTGCTCAAGGCCATGCTCAAGGTCTGTAACTACAATTATGTCCCGGGGAAGACGGCTGCACAGGTCTGTTTTGAGGACAAGGACGACAGTATTGTGTGGAGGGTGCGCAGAAAGTACACCAGCGATGATCGGCAGGAACACAACGACAATAACAACAACGGGGACAACAGCAACAGCGGCTTTAACAACAGAAGAGATACAGTGGATTTTCTGAAGGATCTCAACTACGTGGCAGCACACGACACAGATGCCTTTTGGAACTCGGTCTCCAATGCGATGCCCGAAAAGCATCGCCAGGCGCCCAGCTGGATCCGCTCAATGGTCATGAACACCGCCAAAAAGCAGATGTTCCGTCCGCTTGGCGGCATCTATGAGCCCATCTCGGATGAAAGCATCACCAACATGCGTGCAACCAACGCTTTTGGCGCCAATACTCAATGGCAGTATGTTGACGCCAGCAGGAAGAAGTCAAAGACCTCGGTCCCCGTGGTTGAAGTGGTCAAAAACAAGGGTGGGAAGAAGATCTTTATTGCGACGGGGGCGCCAAGCGTCCTGGGCGGCAAAGAGTTGATCAATGCCTTTCTGGCGTCTGTCGTCAGCGGCAAGCTCAAACCAAGGGCCTTTCTGATCCCCAACACGCATCCGAAGCACCGTGACGTGCTTAACAAGCTTGTTTTGCGAAAGTCTGAGATTGACAGGATGGTTGGGCAACTGGATCGGAAGATCGAAGCTAGCTGGAGGGCTAGTTATGCCAAAACACCCAAAGGGACATATAACATTCCACAAGACCCGCGACTTGGCACCCGCGAGCCGGAAGGGTCAGCAGAAGGAAGCGACGATAGCGAAGACGGCGTGGAGGTCATAGAAATGGACCTGGACGAGGAGGATGATGATGAGCAAAGCGATCAGCAAGGCACCAAAAAGACCGTCTTTGAACGCAAGGCTCTCACCGGCGAGTGGGAAACTGATAAGAAAGTGCTCCTCCGTAAGTATGGCATTTCTGTGGTTGACCACAGCTACATCTCCATGGTAGACCAGGCCATGTGCTTTGAAGGGGGGCGAGAGTACAATCCAGTTCTCCAGTCTGAATGGGAGGAGCTGAAGAGAAAGGTCATGGCCAAACGCACGACAGCCATCAAACAAATCACGGTGGACCCAGACGAGTGGTCGGCCAGGGAGCGGTGGATCAAATGCGGCCTCCCGCTGCACGACGAAAACGGAAATTTGGTTAAGATCCCCAGCCCCGCAGAGTGCGAACGCCGCTACCACGAGTACATGGAAGACCACCCCGAGCTCACACCAACGCTGTTTAGATATCCAGAGGATGAAATCAAGGATCGAGAGGCAAGAGCTCGTCCAACCAAGATCCTGGAATCCATTCACGAGGAAGAGTTCAACATTGATTCGATGTTTACTTTTGGGGGTAAGCCAGAAGAGGATGAACAACAGCAACACCGTAACGAACCCCAGTCGCCTCCTGTTCCCCTGAGTCGTAGAACAAGCAGCACATTTATCTCTTCTGGTGGGTTTAGTACCATTAACACCAGCGGTAGTAACTCTCTCCACGCCTAGGGAGAAGGAAAAGGAAAAATAAAAAGCAGAAATCGGTATTACGGGGTTTCGGGAATCCGATAAAAAAGTGAATTTTTAATGCATACACAGAGCATTACACCTGCTTCCAGGCCTCTGCAATGTACTCTATCATCAGATACTTGAGATCTTTGGGGAGAACGCCCATTTGATTGCACACAAGGAGCCAAGCAACGGCAATGTCTTTAAAATCTTTCGGGTAGAATCCAGGAACTCTCCCAAACAGAGTCCACTTGGGAAGATACGACTTCCAGTCGGTAAGAATGAATGTGATGTTGTCCCGGGCGGCCGCAACTGTTTTTGGGTCAACTGTTGTTCCGTGCTTCAGGAGAAGCTTGACAGTCTCCGTGCGTTCATTGCGCACAGCCCAGTAGAGAGGAGAGTGCTTCACGCTGTTCTGGATGTTGACATCTATCCCTTCGCACTCCAGGAGAAGCTCGACAATATCCGTGTGCCCGTTCTGTGCAGCCGAGTGGAGAGGAGAGTACCCGCATTTGTTCTGGATGTTGACATCTATTCCCTCGCACTGCAGGAGAAGCTTGACGACCCCCGTGTACCCTTTATGTGCAGCCCTGTAGAGAGGAGAGCATCCGTATTTGTCCTGGATGTTGACATTTATCCCTTCGCACTCCAGGAGAAGCTTGATAATCTTCGTATCCCCAAAGTACACAGCCCGGTGGAGAGGAGAGTGCCCCAAGCTGTTCTGGATGTTGACATCTATCCCCTTGCGCCCCAAAAGAAACTTGACAGTTTTCGTGCACCCGCGGCCCGCAGCGTTAAGCAAGTCTATGCTTTTACCAGGAGTTACGCGTTTGAGTGATCGCTCCGTCATGCTGCTAAATTCTTAAATGCCTGGCCGCCCGAGGATTTCAAAAAAAAAAAGCCCTGGTCTTAAAATTTTGTTGTGTGCTAGGGGCGGGACAATGAAAGGAAACAAAAGTAATGACGGGTTGCGAGCACACAGATGGGAAATCCCCGAAGCGAATCCGCGCTACAATAAAGCACAGGGACAGGAGAACGCGGGAAAGATTGTTCTGCAGGACATGGAGGTGTGGACAAAACAGGTTTTTGATGTTGTGCCTACACAAATGTTTGTTGCTCTGCGAAAGAACACGAGTCATCTCCGCACAGTGACGAATTATCTTTGTTACAGCAACATTTTGGTGATGCCCGTTCCTCGTTCTCCTTGGAGGGCAGCAAAGATGTCCGTAGATGGATGCGTGAAGCCTTACGACAACTCATACCAAACGCTTGAACATTTACAGTTCTTGCGTATGTTTGTCAGAGAATGTTCTTTCAAAGACGGTACTGACCAGGCGATATTGGTTGCTGGACTTTCCTCAAGGCTGGACGCAGAGCTGAACACAGAGATTGCGCGGTTAAAGGCGCGCCTGGAAAAGGAAGTGTACGTGCCACAGAAAGACAACAAATGCAACGAGACCAACTGGGTGTTCAAGTTCATCAAAATACTGGAGAAGTTCACAATTAAGTTTATCAACTTGGTGGAAGTGTTTTTGTGGGAGGCACTGATCAACAGCAGAGACATTGATTTGCCGCTAGAAGCTTGTTTAACACCGCTACACACACCAAATGCAAGGGTGTTGGTCGTTGGTGATGATAAGAGTGACTGGAAGAAACTCATCAAAGCTCAGCAACAATATTTCAAGCTCCGCAACGCTTTGTATTTGGCGGCGACAAATCGGAAGGGAAAAAACATTGATTACTTTTGCTGGGAAAAAATGCCAGAGTACATTTTCAATGCCGTGAGGCAGGAAAATGCAAACGAGATTTACAACTCATATCTCTTGTTCGGCACGGCCAAGGCTTACTGTGACATGCTCAACACCACGTTTAAATAACGCGGGTAGGAGACCGAAAAAAAAATAAATAAAAACAAGTATTTGAGGAGAGAAAAGAATTGTTTATTTCAGTAGTCCTGCGACACGGAGACAGGTATTAAACACGGTGTCCTGCACACCCGATGTGTTGTAATAGTATTCCTTGCAGCCTTGTGGAAGGAGATGTGTTCCCATGAGCAGTATCAACCGGAGCGCCTTCTCAGGTATGCCAAAGTGAGCAGCGTGTGTGGCTAACACCGTTTGATATTCCTCGTCGAGGTCGGCCATGTCAATATAACGCATATTTGACTCTCCGTGTTCGGTGAGTTGTACACCCGTACCCTTAGTGTATCTGACGCGCAGTCGATATACAATCCCCTCTCGGTCCCTGCTGCGCTTGCTGCCGACCTCTTCATAACTGTCGTACTCGTCTTCTCCTTCGTCGTCTTCCTGGAGAATTGGAGGCGATTGGAGAGTAAGACTTAGACAAAACGCTTGGTCTGACTCTCCCGCGTGGGCAATTCGGACCGTTGCGCTGTTCAGAAGCTCCACGATTGGCATTTCGGCGCCGCAGCCTTTTTGGAACTCTTTGCACCACTCTAGGTGAGGCAGAATTTCCAAGGCAGTGGGGCAGCCGTTGCCCGAGACTGGCTTGTAGCCTTTCATCCTCATTCTCATGCCACGGATTTTTTCCTGTTGCACCTCGCAGTTCCGGCGTAGGAGTGTAATCTGGCGCGTTAGCTTTGCCATTTGCTCCCTGTACCCCTCGGGAGTGAGCGTAAGCTCCGATGCACCGCCTTTCTGCTGTATCGGAGTTTCTCCTTCTCCTGGAGGAAACAGCTTTCTCCTGGTTTGTAAGCCCTCTTCATTGGAGTTTTCTACGCTGCTGTTGTTAGTCTCTTCGCCATTTTCCTCGTTCTCTCCGCCGTCAGCGCTTATTATAGAAGGCGCCGTTGCTTGAAGAAAATCTTCTGCGTTCTGGCTAATCTTCCGCTTCTTGTTCTCTACCATTGCCTGTGACATCTTCTCTGTGTATCACAAACAACAGCACCGCCACACTGTAGCAAACACAAAATAATAAGGTTTTTGGTGATTGAGGTGAGTGGCTTTGAATTTCTGTGATCTTTTTTGTGATCTCTCTGGATTTCAAAAAAAAAAAAAAAAAAAAAAAAAAAAAAAAAAAAAAAAAAGAGTTTATTGGGGGGACAAGGGAGGTGTTTTCTTATCAGTACTGGTTTAGTAGATATTTCTGATACACTTCTCTGAGGTCGCCGGGGAGCGCGTCGTTTACACGGGGATCGGCGAGAAGCATCTGCAGAGTTGCCGTATCTCCATTGTCGTAGGCTATTTCTGCGAGCGCATTGGCGTTGATCGTGGGATCAGCCCTTGGATTTTGCATCAACATGTATAATATCCCGGTCTTCCCAGACACCACAGCATCGCGCATGAGTCCCGCAAAGTCGTCAGGGGGGTCTGCTCTACCGCTATCCAAGATAACACAAACGATAGTGCCGTTTCCGTCAGCCACGGCTCTATCCAAAGCATCCAAAGGGTCGGTGCGGGGGTCTTCAAGCAAGGTCTTAACAACTTCAATGTAACGTGTTTCTGTAAGCGCTTTGTTATTCCGCGCTGAGGGGTCGACGCGGTCATCAAGTAATAATAATCGGACAACATCCGAGTGACCAAGCCGCGCTGCTCCAATTAACGCAGCATTTTGCTGCGCACCAGGGTTTACGCCATCAGTTTCGAGTAGAATGCGGACAATGTCGGTGTACCCACCCGTGGCTGCATTAATTATGGCTATGTTGTTACCAACCGCCGGGTCGACTCTTGGGTCTTTCAGTAGCGCCTTTACCAAGTCGGATTTCCCGACTGTGACCGCAAGCTTGAATGCCATGTTGGGTGCGCCTGACGGATCGGGTGACCACGCGTCGGAGTGGTCATTCACCAGTTTCAGAAGGAGACGGCCAGGGTGCTCGGTTAGGGCCAAATAAAAAAGGTCTCTTGCAAAGTCATTGTCTGGTACAAATCCTTTTTTTCGTTTTGCGGTTCTGTAGAGCCTGACAGAGGCGTTGTATATCTCTTGTGAATCGAAGACTTGTTCGAGGAGAGTGGGACCGTTCTCATATACTCTCTTGTGCTGCATGAAGTACAAAATCTTCTGGGTGTCATCTGCTATCATCAGCTTGATAAGGTCGACAAGCTTCAGTCGGCGCAGCAAAAAATTTGCGGCGAGGCCAGGTGCTTTTCTAATCAACCTGTGTATTAGTTTGACCGGGTAGTATGTATATTCCTGCGCCTTGTGCTTTTTGGTGCCTCCCTTTTCCACAGCCAACTTCTCCTCTGGTACCCCAAAGTTGCGCTTGCGCTTTGGTTCCGGGGAGCCTAGACCAATCAGCTGGAGGATTTCCCCCACCAGCTTGCAGCCGGCCGCGTGCTCCGGCCAGTGTTTTGCCTGGCATTGCTCGCCGCAGTAGAGGGCTGTTGCGCATCCGGAGCACTCTTTTAGGCGAGCACTGTCGTTTATGCACGCTAGACAGCGCTCGAGGGAGTGTTCCATTTTAATGAAAGGTTGCCAAGGTTACGATATATGGGTAACAACAAATCTTTTTTTTTTTTTTTTTTTACTCATTGCCAAAACTTGTCCCAGGGCCAGCAGGGGCCTATAGGTTTTGTCTCCCTGGCTTTAAAAGGGCAGATACAAGCCTTTGCCACACTGGGGTATTTCTCTCCGTCGACGCCCGCGCAGCACCGATCCTCCCTGGGACCGCAACTACCATTGGCGTCATACGGCGACAGGGTCCAGACACACGGCCCGCATGTGTTGTATGCGCCCTCCCGTGAAGAAGCGCAGCCGTTTTTGAGGCACCAGTCCACACAGTCGGTGAGTCTGTTGGCAAACGCTTCCCACGTCGAATCTCGCCTATTTCCCTCCCAGTTGGATCTCCAGCCAGACAGTACATTTCCGCATTCACAATCAACGCTCATTGGAGGCTCTGGGATATTCCCTGTTGGGCCGCATGGTCCTCGTAGGCCACAAGGTCCAGCCTGTGTAAATGCCGCCGCCAATATCACGCACCACAGAACAAACAACCCTCTCATCCGGATAACAATGTTTATTAGGTGTTAAAAAGCGCCAGCCGCCTCGAGCAATTTAGCGGTGTCTTTACGGGAGTACCTCTTTGCCAAATCAAGCGCAGTCCGCCCATACTTGTTCTCGATGTTGATTTCGATTTCGGGGCGAGTCAGAAGTTTTTTGACTATTCCCGTGTACCCCTCGCGTGCAGCCAGCATAAGAGGAGAAGCTCCGGTGTTGTCGAAGATGTTGACATTTATATCTTGGTGTTTCAAAAGCTGTTGGAGTATTGGGGGGACAAGGGAGGCCCTCAAGGATCGGGGAGACCCCCAGGATTCTATGGCAATGTGAAGTGCCGACCGCCCAGTGGCATCCTTACGATTGACATCAATCTTAGGGTGAGCCAAGAGCCGCATGACTATCCCCTCCCCTCCCCCGCGGGGATTCTGTACCGCAAAATGAAGCGCAGTCATTCCAGTGTCGTCTCCGACGTTGACATCAATCTTAGGGTGAGCCAAGAGCCGCATGACTATCCCCTCCCCCTCCCCGCGGGGATTCTGTACCGCAAAATGAAGCGCAGTCATTCCAGTGTCGTCTCCGACGTTGACATCAACATCAGAGCGAGCCAAGAGTTGCCTAATTACTCTCTTGTGGTTGAACTGAACTGCAGTATGAAGTGCGGTGAATCCAGTCGCGTAGTCCTTATTGTTGACGTTGGTCTTGGGTGCAGGAGGAGCAACTCGATAATGTCCTCATAGTTTCTTTCCACTGCAAGGTTAAGCGGAATTGATGGAATTTCATAGTCAATCAGTCCGAGGGAGCTTGTCGATTGCGTATTTACATCGATGTCGGGGTGGTCCAAGAGCAACTTTACGGTCTCCGCGTCATTGCGGTCAATTGCCATAGTCAGAGGTGTGTGTAAACGGTCCCCAACCATACTGTCGTCATTGATCGGGACAAAACGATTTGCCGACAAAACGCGAATTGCGAACATGTCCTTAGTGACCATTGCTACATGCAAGATCTTCTCCAGAGAATCCTCAAACATGTAAAAGCCCCTGCCCGTGAGCATCGCATATCTCACCAAAGCCATTTTCCCGTAGATCCCCGCTGCAAGGCTCAGTAGGTCGGAGCAGAGTGCGAGAAAGCGCTCCTTTGGCTCCTTGAGGACCATTTTCAGAAACATGTCTATCAACTTCTTTGACTGGAGTTCATTGGAAACTCTAAGGCACTCAAGGGGGCCATTAGCTCCTTTGTTGTACCAGAAGTCGAACACTGACACACCAGCTAGAGATTCGAATCGTCGTTCACAAAAATCGAAAATTTCGGGGGACGACAGGGAAGTAGCCAGCACATCCTTCAGAGATAATCCACTTGCTGTTAAGATTCTGTAAGGCGTTTCTTTGACTCCTTGTCTAATAAATCTCAAGATGGCTGCTCGGGATCTTCTCATTTTTGGCTTCTTGGTACCGGATTCTTCCACTGGTCCCTTTTCATCGTCCGTGAGATCTTCACCGCCCTCTTCTTCGCCTCGCTTGCGTTTGGATTTGCCCCCGATTTCCAGCAAGTCTCCTGTCCCTCGGAGTCCCTGGATGATGTCGCAGATCTGACTGTGGACTTCTGCATGAGATTCGAAGCATTTGTCCCCGCAATAATCAATCCCACACATATCGCAATTCAATTCCGAACTCTTGGAACACACAATACATGTATGCTTCATTTTTGTTTCTTAGCTGAAGATCACGCAATCCGCGATAAACATTTGGTGTCTTTTCTTTTGATGAAAAAAAAAAAATGTTGGGTTTGCCATTAAAAGAGTTAAAATTATGTCAAAGAAAAGGGGTCGCAATTCAGAGGTACTGGTACAAGTGGAAGCCACAAAACGCCATGACAAAAGGGAAAAGGACTCGGTTGCCGTGCTCGATAAAGTGGATAAGCGTTTGGTGCGTTGCTTGACACAGAAGCAACTGGCTTGGGGCAACATCCAGCAGTACCGAAACGCGCTCACTGATCAGAGCAGAGTATTGCTTTTGGCCAGCTACGCGCTCGCTATGCAGAAAGACATTTGGCTTCACATGTTAGCTAAAGAGTACCTCAAGTGGGAGGATCTGGTTAGTCTGGCCATGACTTGTCGGGAAATGTGGATGACAATGGCGTCGTTGATTCCCTGGAAAACTGCGCTTGAGTGCGCGCTCCCCGAAGAGACGTTAGACGACTTAGAGTCAAAGGAAAACACGCGAAAGAGTTTTACACAAATCGTCCTTGAAACACTTGACTTACCAACCGGCCTGCCGGGGTTTGCGCGAGAGGCAAAGGGTGGTCTGAGACTAAATTTTATCAGACAGCAGAATTTCATTACTGCTGTACGCAGCGCAAAAAGTTGGGGACTTTGTGGGGATTGCCTGTGTGGCATTGAGACGCGCACGCCAAAGCGCTGGATAATAGGGGCAAAGCACGTAGTTAACATGTGCCTAGACTGCTTCAGGCGTTGTCACAAAGGCGATGTGGCGTCCTCTCAGCCTGACACGTATTTCACCCCTTGCGACTTTGAGTTTACAATAGACCCGAGAAAGTCTTGGGCGGTGGAGGAGTACGATGCCCAGCGGAAACGCGGGGAGTTGAGATGGCCCCGTCCCCCCTGTGTTGTAAATCTGACGGAGCAATGCGTGACATACTACCGAGGTCGCGTCCGACATTTTCGACTCGTCAAAAGGTGCTTACATCTGAAGCCGGAGATTCGACAATACTTGCGCGATGTGGTCGCCTTTTTGCTTTGGAAAAAATGCAAGGTCAAGGCCAAGTTGGCACGGAGAAAGGCAGCAGAAGTGCCACGGCATGTTATTGGCTCAATGCGTTTGCAATCAACCAGTCGAATCTTGGAGCGGGTGTGGTACTTTTACAATCACGGAGAGTTCCTGACTTGAGTCAAAAGGCGCGGAGGTTAATTTTTTTTGATTGGTTCTGGGGCGCCGCAAGATGGAAGAAGACGGAGACGCAGTTCTCATGCAGCCAATACAAGAACTACGCGTCGTCGACTTTAACGAGTCGAGCGAGAGCAGCAGCAGTACCAGTGAAGATGGTGAAGAGGTCGCACTGTTGGACGAGCAGCCCAGCGGAGAGCAACCAGCCAGCCCGGGTATCACGGATCTGGTCAAAGGCGCACCGAGGGACTTTTGGGTTGTAATCATCCTTGTGTTCTTTGAGTCCTTTGCCTACTTTTCCGTGACCACTGTCTTCATGATGACATTGGAAGAAGAGTATGGGATGAACGACGTGGAGTCCTCGTCCACCTATGCCATGTTTGGTCTGGGTGTGTCCATGCACTCTATTCTATTTGGTTGGGTTGTCGATAAGCTGCGGGTCCGCAAGTCTCTTCTACTGCACGTTGTTTTACTGGGCATCGGAAAAATAGCGATGGGGTTGTTCCCCTACCGCCCGGTTCTGTGGATTATGATGATGGGGCCGATATCATTTTCCCTCAGCATAGGCGGGACAGCAGTGATGGTGGCCATCCGGCGCTACACCAATGTCGAGTCCCGGTCCGTGGGATTCTCGCTCCGCTACATCTCCATGAATATGGGCGCCTTCGTTGCCAGCCCGGTGGCTGATTTGGTGCGCACAGAGTTTGTTCCTGCTATGGAGAAAATGGATGTCGACGGGTTCTCGTTGTTCATCGCCATCACTGGCGTCATACACCTACTCGACACATTTCTTGTGTACTACTGGATCAGGGACGTCTATGTGCCAGAGGGAGAGCCTTGCTTGGGTGTTGCGATTGTCGGCAACGGGGAGTACAGCGGCACAATAGAAATTCGCTCCCTTCGATGGCCGCTGCGCTACGTGGACCCAGCTCAAAGAGAAGACCCGGCCGAGGCCCTCCCGGCTCCAATCAACGGGAATAGGCGCAGTTGCGGAGATGTCATGAGGGCAGCTAAGGCGCGGATCAAGGCCTGGTGGCAGCACCTGAAGAAAAAGGTCAACCGATCCCTGGTAGGATTGGCAGTGTTGACGTTTGGGGTACTGGGCGCCAAGAGTGTATTTCGTTTCCTGGACTCTCTGTACCCGCTGTACATGGAGCGAGCCCCGTATCCCGTCCCAGATCCTTCTGCGGTCCCTTACTTGTCTTTCTTGGTGATCGACCCGCTCTTGGTTATGATCTGTACTGCTCCTGTGTCAAACTTCATTGCTCAGAAGCAGTTCCACCCGTACTGGGTGATCATGGTGGGCGTCTGCATCAGTGGCCTGGCGCCCTTCTTCATGCTGATTGTACACTACTGGGCGGTCATTGCTTTCATTGTGACAATGTCGCTGGCTGAAATCATCTGGTCTCCCATGCTGGCCACGTATGCCTGTTGGTTTGCTCCCCAGGGGGAAGAGGGGGTGTATTTGGCACTGAGTGCACTGCCGGTGTTTGCGGCCAAGGGAGGGGCGGGCGTGCTGAGCGGGGAAATTCTCAATCACTACTGCCCGGCAAACGGGGATACTTGTCATCCAGTTATTTGGGCATTCGTGGGCGCTCTCGCCGCCTCTAGTCCCCTCATCATCGGAGTTGCCTACAAGTTGGTCAAGATAGACCAAGATGATCCGGAGGTTACGGTCGCCGAGATTGTGGAGGAATTTGAAGTTATAGACAGTGAGTAGAATTGTTGTATACAAAGCTTTATTTAATAAATCAGTACTCCTCTGCAAACGCATAGCGATCGTCTTCCTCTTCTTCCTCTTCCATAACGCCGGGATCATCCTCCTCTTCCATAACGCCGGGATCGTAGGAGTCGTCACTTTCGTCTTCGGGAAACTCCATATTACTAAAGTATCCGCCGGAAAACCGAGGCTTGTTGCTGGTTTCCCATACGCTGGCGCCTTCAGCGTGTTTCACCTGATTTTCATTTTCTCCTTCTATTCCTCTCGCCCACCGAAGCGCGCGTTTTGCTTTGGGGCACAGGAAATTGGCCGCCATAACCCCGCCAAGCGCCAGGTAAGACCAGTTCGACATATTCGCAGTTGTGAATAAATCCTTGTTCGGTATACTCTTGAGGGTGTTGGCAAACATCGACGCGCCGGCTGGGTCGGGCATTAGTGAAGTTTCCATTCCAAAAACGCTGTATATTCCCTGGCCTATTAGCATGGCGGCACTTGAAAGTTGGCGCACCTTCAAAGTGCAACGCCAATAGTTCAGCCCAGTCATTTGCAAGATGTTCGTGCTTTGGGCAAATCCCACTCCAGCAACACAGAACTGCACCACAGCGGCACAGGTTGACGCTATGTTAAATGATGCAAACGACGCGACAATCGACAATCCTTGAAAAATCATTTGCGTCACGGCAATAATGGGTGGAAGGATGCCACCTCCGGCACACCCGACAGTCATAGCCACATAAGCCGGAGCGTCGAAAGCGAAAGCATAGAAGGACACGCGTTTGTTGGCTTCTTCCACGTGTTGATAATTCTTGGTTGCGTAGGGGTAGTCCTCTTTGCTTTTCGATATCCCGACCCAGTGCGCGGCAGCCACTACGGCCTGGAGAATGCGCTTCATAAAAAGGATCAAATATGGCACCACGTATTGCAAAACGTAGAACAGTGCCCCTAGTGCAATGAGGAACGTGAGAAAGTTCTGCATGAGCTTTGCCCCCAAGGAAAAGAACTCAGTCCAGCTAACTCCATATGCGTCTACAGTCTCCGACACTGCCTGTTCCACCCCCTCCCAGTAAGACCCGAGATTGGGGTCCATGAACAGGTCATAGAACCACTTGGTTACGTATGGAATATTCATCAGGAACTTGATGTCCCGTCCCAGGGCCCTGACTGGATTTTTTGGTGCCGACTCGAGCTGTGCCTGGAGCTTGCGCTGGGACTCCCGCAATTCCTCGAGTGTCTTTGTGTGGACGCCTTTTGCTTCAACGTCTAACAGATGAGCGGCCCGCTGTTCCTCGGTCGATGCTTTCATGAAGTCGCTTTCAATGGCCATGGCTTCGTCGATGATTTTGTGGTTTTGGGGGAGCTTTCGGAGACCAGAACCAATCCACCTGCTTGTGATCGCATAGAACGTTGACAAGCGGTTTGTCAGCAAATCGACGTCTCTGCGTTCGTATGCATCGTGAAGCAAGTCGATTTTTTCCTGCGTCTCCTTCGCAAAGGCTTGCGCCATCTCGTTGTCTTTGAGCGCGGCGTCTTCTCTCAGCTCATCCCCAAGGATCTTGAAAAGAGAAGCAAATTCGGGCTTATAGATGGTCTCAACAATCAACTGCTGCTGGACCTCGGCGTAGCTCACACTCTTACCGTCTATTCTGATGTCAACGTCGCGGGCGTTGTTTACATTGCCCTTTCCGTAGACCAGAGTATTTGACGCCATTGGTGATGTTCTGACGGTGTTTTGGTAAACAACATCACCGCCAGTCTCCGTCGCAAGCTCGCGATTGTCGTTCATCATTTCCTCCGTAGACACGTCTGCAAGCTGCGGAGTTCCATTTGGGAGGTATTCCCGCGTCACCGTGGCAGCCGCCAGCTCATTAGACGGCACGGGGACCTCGTCATACCCCAGACGACGGCGTGTTTTGTCGTCTAGTAAAGCCACCCAAGTCGCGGGCAAGGGTAGATGTTGCTCTTCTGCGCGCTGTGCGTAAATGGCGGCCATATACCTCTCCGGGTTCAGGAGCTGTGACTCTAGCACGTTCTTTTTGTCCTTGGACTGCAAATACACCGCCTTTAACTCTTCAAGTTTTTCAGTTGCTTCCGCGGCCTGGCTTTTGAGATTATTGAAGCGCTCCTCTTCCGATTTTTGGGCTGCATCGGTGTCGATGATCTTTTGTCTAAAGTCTGGCTTTGTCTCCACGTACTTGGTGTAGTATATACCCATTGCCGTGGCGGTGATCAGCGCAAACGCGGCAGCGTACATGTTGGCGTGCTCGTGGGTGTTTAGGGTACCCTCTAGGTCATCTAGTCTGTTTTGAATGCGATAAGCAGTGTCCGCAAGCCCTGCCATTGACCTCTTCCATAGATTGAATCCTTGTGCGTCTTCCATGGCTTTTCTCCATTCATCCACACCAGCGTTATTTTTCATGCCCAGTGGTGTAGGAACCTTGGCATTGACTCCACCAAACTTGGCGAAACATTCCGCCCAAAACCGCGCCTCCTGTGACCCCGTTATCCTTGATGCCCCCGTCGACTCCCTGAAAAAGTTTCTCACTGTACCAAACAAACCTTTGATTTCCGCGATATTTGATAGAAGCTCATCTCCTACGACCTCACTGTCACAATCTTTTCTGCCGCGCCTTTTCTTTTGCTTCTTTCTCTTGATGGGTTCGTTTTTGACAGGATCCCACACAGCGCCGGTGTCACCTGTGTAGAAATCTTTTTCATCCGCGACCTTCATGCGCATTTGGGACGTTTTCAACAGATAGTCCATTGACATGAGTTCCATGGTGCCGTTGAGAGCTTCTTGATCAGCAAACTTGTGCGGGGTTCCTGTGATTGTGTGGATAACCAGCCACGCCTTGTCGTACGCGCGTGATATTTTCCCGTAGGTGTCGTCGGAGGCAGCCATCTTAGAGAATCCGTTGCCCGCAAGATCCCCAGCAAATTTGCCTACCAAAAAAAGCTGCTGCTCAACAAACTGGACCTGTTCCGTTGTACCACCGAGCTGAAAAAGAACTCTTCGGAGCAACGCATCCCCGCGGGCGCGATTTGCGGCTGCGATACGATTTCTCACAGAGTATGCTGCAAGCATTCCTTCCATTAGGTCGTCCGGTGTCCTGAATTTGCCGCTGTCAATGTCTTTTTCCAATGCTTCAATGACACGATTGTTCTCTTCTTGCGCTCTTTCGACGTCTGCGCCAAATTGTTTGACGAGCGAATCAAGAGTCTGCTTCTCCTTTCGTGTTGGTTGACGGAGTCCGGACTTGGGGTTAACCTGGAATGGTTTCACCAGAGGTACTGCCCGCACGTCTGCACGAGAGCGCGAGATCTGCTGACAATAAAGCGCGTGATCATTCCAGTGTGCCTTTTGGCAACTGGCGCCACAGTAAGCCTGCACACCACAGCCACTGCAATAAGACAGGTCGTGTTTTGATGCGCAGTGGCCACAGACGAGTGTCTTGCATGGATCCATTTCGAAAGAAGGCCCACTCAGGGAAGTTTCTTGTTATTGTCTTAAGGGGGATCACGAAATGGGTAAAGGTTTTATTTATTTGTTTCTTGCTGTTCTGAGCAATTCAACGGCTTACTCTGTCTTAAAGTCCAGATCGCTGCCCCAATTGGCGATGCTTTTTAGTAGGTCAATATTCGCGTCTTCTTCCTGTGCCGCGTTTTTCCAGTGCGTTGTTAAGTCGTCCATGCGGCTGGCGAACCCAATGTCTTGAACTCCTGCGTCACTTGTCAGGGAGCCAGTGAACCCTGCCAAACTCGAGAGCTGCTTTAAGAATTGTTTTTGCTGTGCCACGGAACAGTCGATTCCCAGTGTCAAGTCTCCAGGGTACTGCTGACTCAAGTGTATGGAGTTAACAAGTTCGCCTGTATCCCGGGAAATGAGATCGAGGTTGGCCCAGGCACTGTCCAAAATGCGGAATTTTTGGAGCTGTGCTTGATTCTCGACCAATTTGCACCGAAGCGGCTCCCAAAGGTTTTGAGAAATCGCCCCAAAGTCGTGCTCTGTTTTCTCAGAACAATGACGCAAGCCACGAGAAATTTCATCCCAAGTGTGCTCTGACGGAAGCCGGAAGTCGATCTCGATGTCGTCTTGCGCCCTGGATTTCACCAAGTTGATGTCTGTGGTTTCAAGCGCGGCAAGGTTGAAATTGGCAAGTTCTGCGTACGCTTCCCGGTAACGCTTGATAGCCTCAACGGGAAGTTCGATGGTATCTCCAGCCTCCGAGTTCGGCAGCGAATGGACTTGGAGCAACACCGAGAAGTTTGCCCAGGCACGGCGAAGCTGTAGAATAGCTTTTTCTGAGAAATCTTTGATGTTCACAAAGCTGGCAGCTCCATCGTCGGACCATCCTTTCCATTTTCCTCCCTTAGGTCCGATCACACCCAACCTAACGGCAATGCTTGCCAATTCTTTGCGTTGGGCTATGGAAAGCGCGACGTTGGTTCTGGAGGAGCCGCTGTCACTTTCATCCTTCTGTTTCAACTGACCGTAATAATAGTCGGCAATGAGAGCAACAGGCCCAATACCCCCGCCTTTGGTGTCTTCCACATCAAGGGTGACAGTGTACTTGGCGCCCTTTGTTTTCTTTTTTGCCCAGCGCGGATCATTGGACCCGATGCGGGTGTTGAGTGCCTTGAGGTTCTTCCCGTAAAAGTTCCAGTTGTTGACTAGCTCGCTTGCAGCCCACTGCAGGTTTTGGAAAATTGCGTTCGACCGCAGCGGCCGTCCTTTGGTCTTTTTGGTCGTATGTAAAATTTTCAGTCTCATCACAGCGTCTTTGACTTGGTCTTGCAAATCTTCCGTGAACACCGTGGCCCTCCGAGGCGCTGCTTGTTTCTGCAATGTGCTTATCAACTTCTTCGTCACGTGCGGCAATCTCAACCCAGCGATCTGGGCCTTTTGCCGAGACTCTCCGTATCCGTACTTGACCTCCTTCTCAATAAAAGAAATTAGCGTCTTGCGTAATGTCGCAAACCGCGCGGGCACGTACGCGGCTTGGAGTCGGTATTGAGTTAGCTGGAGAAACAGCCCAGCAGCGACGGCAAACGCTTTGTGTTGAACAGTGGTCTCTGCCGCGCCACTTGCAGATTTCTGCATTCCGGGAAGGACATTGAATAATATTGGCTGGTTTGCTCTACTGAGTTCAGGGGTAGCATAGACTGGGCGCAAAGTTTTTCCCGTCGATTCCAGTCCGAGCATTCCCGTCGCCAAAGCCAACCCCACAAGATCGCCTCGCTGCTTGCGCGACAGTTTCTTTCCCGTTTGTATCCCGCCATCGGCCCAAAGCAGGTCGTCAACAAACCCTTTGATGAGACTGCGCCACTTCTCGGGTGTGATCAGCTCGCCTTTGTCCGCCACAAACAAAGTCGGGGCTCGGTTGCGATCGCGGGAGCGCAGACTTGATATCCGTGAGACACCATCTGTTCCAAACGGGAACAGCAAAGAGTGTACACGACCAAGTGCCGCATAATTATCCACATCTCTCTGTGGATCAAGATCAAATGACGGGACGCCGTTGACACCCACGCCCCAGAGGCTGGAAGCGGGACTGTTGGGATCATCAAAGTCAAGATCGGTCAGCCAAATTCCATCTGTTCTCTGGCGCAAAGCCAGCAAACGACGGAGTTCTTTGTCGGTCCGCACGGACTTGGATGCCAATTCGTTGAGCTCGTCCTGCTCTCCAGCGTCCAGAGGCCCGCTCTTCGGTTGTTCGATTGGTCTTTGTTTGGGCTGCGCGCGAGGCTGCTGACGGGGAGGGCGCTTCGGCTGCTTTTGGTCGTCTTCCTCCTCTTCCTTCCCCTTGGGGGGCTTCTGCTGGCGCCTGCTGGGACCTCCGGATGCACCGCCGCGACCACTTCCGCCAAATCCACCTCTGACACCGCCCCGGCCGCCATCTTGTAGGTCTTTCTGGGCTCTGATTTTGGTAATAAAGTCCCACCAGTCATTGTAGACTTCCACATACCCGCCGTACTCGGAAGCGTCCCTGAAGCGCAGGTTGTCAATGAGTATTGGCACAGAGCCCTTCCTCTGGCTGCCAGAGCCGCCGTCCAGATACGTAACCTGGTCAGTGAACCGGCGGATGTATTCATCAAGGTTCTTGATGTCACTGCCCCCGTCCACGTCGAGTTTTTCTTCTTGAATCTCAGTTTCCAACAAGTCGGCGCGCTTGATGTCATCTGGAACGGCTATTTTGCTGCCCAGTATCAACAAGAAGCGAACGTAGAGTGCCCAGTTTCGCAAAACCCGGCGCAGGGTGTCGGCGTCGGGTATCCTAATGGCAGTTGGGTTGCGGCTTGGAGACACTTCTGGCTCCTCACCCCAAATGATGTCATCGATCCACAGTCCTCCCGCCTGTGGTGGTCGTCGCAGCCCAACTTGTTCAGCATATTGCTCGATTATTTGTGTCTGCCCAATTTTCCAGCCGTTTCTGACGTCTTGTGCAGCGTTCACAATTATTTGCAATATGCCTTTAACAGTCGGTCGCATTTTTTCGGTTTGGTAGATTTCTCCAATTCGATTCTCCCTCGGGTCTGCTGCCAGTCGTACTTCCACTCGTCCGATGAATTTCAACAAGCGTTCTGCGCTCTCTCGCTCAAGTGTGCCGTAGGGAGTTTTCTCGGGGGCAAACAGACCGGTGACAACCCTAACCCCCTCCGAAAGAGCGCCGAGCCCCCTTGAAAAGAAGCCTCCGGACCAGTTGCGTTGTTTTTGTGCTTGCTTAAGAAAAGTTGCGGCGGGATTCTTAGCTATTTCATCTATTACTTGCTTGCGAGACTTGATGGCGTTGGTGAGTTCAATAGGGAATACCCTCTTCTGCAACTCTCTCCCATCTTCTGGAATGCCAAACACTGTTTTTGTGTCTTTGGAGAGACCCATCGCTTCGAGCCGCTTGGTATTCAGTCGACCCCTGTGAATAGACTCGTCGGTAGCAACAAAAGCAGCAATAAAGAACCCGCGCAGTATTACAATCATCCTCCTCATTTCAGTGGCTGTCAGAAGATTGATCGTGTCTTTTGTCACAGAATTAACTCCATCTAGGTTAATGATGGAAGTGCGTGTGGCAGGTCCGTTGGCTTCTGAGTCAGAATCATAAATGCGTGCCAATCGCAAATAGTCAACCAGAACGGCGCGCTGCTTTTCGTTGTAACTTGGATTGTCGATTCCCGAGAGCAGTAGGGCAACCTGCGCTGCGCGGTTCAGGACGACGCCGGCACCACTGACAAAAAATTGATGAGCTTTCCTATTTGTTGCGACGGCACTGATTTGATTGAGATCAAGGTTGTCCAGCTCACTCACGGATTGCAAAAGCGCGTCCCTCGCAATATCGTCGCTTCTCAATACGATGTGTGGCCCAAGACGCTTTCGTTCGAGCTGGGACACAGCCTTTTCGTTCACCTGTCTTGCTCTCTCCCATGCGGTTGATAACTGTTCGCGTGCTTGAATTATCTTGGTTTCCAAATCTATGACGGTGGCGTCCTGCTCGTTGAATTTGCCAACAGGTATCAACAGCATGAAATCGACCAAGGTTTGGAAAACTGCTTTGTGGATATCAAGGATCTCTGGGTACAGAAACGAGCCACCGTCGCTGTCGGTGACTGAAGCCAGGTAAACTGCATCGTTAGGGAAGCTGGCATCCGCAAATGATTTGAAGTGCGGCTGCAGGGAGTCGTCGAGTAGTGGCTTGACGTCGGAGAACACACGCTCGCCATCCCCAAACTTGACTCGTACAAGCATTCGCTGCATGACAGGAAAGTAGGTTTCCTGGGTCAGGGAATTGTCTCTCAAGATGACAAAGACTCTTCGCAGTTCTCTCAGGCACGTTATAAAGCTGTCGATGGCAAATGCTTCTTGATAAGCGCGAAGTGCCTCCTGGCAAATCACAATGGCGGCAGGTATCGATTCTTTAAGCTGCGCAGTGTCCTGCTTCACCACCTCTTCGTCTCTCAATGCAGTCAATGCGCTCATCCTGGCTTTCGTAGGCTCGATACCCACATCTTTTTCGGCGACATTTTTTGGCAGTCGGTACCCAAGACGAATCTCGCGCCGGCGTTTTTCTCCCTGTCCAAACTGAGCTTTGGGCGCAGTGATACTCAAGATGTACTCGGCGAACAAACTCCAGCGTACAGCAAGCTCGCGGAGGAGGGAGCCGTCAAGTATTTCTTTTTGCTTCCACAGCCAATTTCCTTTGGTGACGCCTCCCCACTTGGAAATGAACTCGCTGCGGGAAGTTATCCGGCCCTTTTCATCGCGCTGTTCCTTGGTCATTGTACCAATCCTCAGACCAGTGTCTTTGATAAAGTCCCATGCGTCGTTCCGGTCTGACTGAGCCAGCTCCTCCTTTGGTCTCAAAGGTTCCGCTCCAAACTCGCGGCCATCAAGAATCCGCTGGAAGCCGTTGATGTATTGAAAAAGAACCTGTTCACCACCCTCGATAGTCACTCTTGTACCAAATTCTCCCGTAGGAAAGGTATTGACTTTTGACGGAAACGCCTCGATCTTGACGTCTTTGCTGTCTTTCTTCAAGTCTCTCGAGGTCAGTGTAGAGGGGCCAGGGTTGAATATCTCGGCAAGGTTAATGGTTTCGGTGCCCTCGGAGACCGTAAAGTTCTTTGGCCACTTCACCTTAAATGTTCCGCTGGAAGATGTCTCCGCGAAGTTGTCGAAGAAGATTTTCATCGCTTTTAGGGCGCCTCGCGCATATGATCCTTCGGGATAAACAACACGACCTGCTCCACTGACCAACCGAAGTTCGTTGATGCCCTGGCCGGCCTCCTTTCCGCGAGAAACCGTGTCCGCTTGCTCCATGACGGTCTGTTGCTGGTTCTGAGAGGGGAGTGAACCCAAGGCAGACAAACGAGCTGAGCGCCGCGGCTCTGCCTTGACCGCCACGACCTCCTTTTTCGTCGGCACGGAGACGAGCTTGTTGGAGCTACGGCTCACCTCTTTTTTGACTGGCGCGGAAACGGGGATGGCTCTCTTGGTTTCCACCTTCTTCTTTTTCTTCGCAGCAACGAGTTTGGCGTCACTGTTGTCGACCGGCGCTGCTCTACGGGCGTCAACGGCATCCAGCACGGCGAGGGCAACAGACAGGTGATCCTTGCTGACTGTCTCGAGCGCCTTCTCCGTGTTTTCCTGTATGTTCTCCACGTCACCTTTCAGGTCAGCAAGTGCCACTGCGGTGGTTGTGGCACTCCCTCTTGCCAGCTCTACGTTTTCTTGGGCTTTCTGGCCACTACGCAACCCACCAGCAGCAAGCGCCGAGATGCCTTTGCTGAGACTGTTGATCGGCAATATGAGGTCTTCGCGCCAAAACTCGGAAATCTTGCCGCGCGTCTTTGCATACATCTCTGTGAATGCCGCAACTGCTGCTTGGACCTCTTTCCCACCAATTTCGACCGTTTGGGGGATGCCCTCGCTCAACATGAACGGTGGTAGGTCGTTCAGTCTGGTCGTAATTCGATCGTACTCTATGATTTCTCTTGATTTCCTACTAGCTCCAGGAATCTGAGACGCAACATTCATCAACTTTTGGTAGGTCTCAGCGGCCGAAGTAAGAGCCTCCACCGCCTCCACCGTTTCCCCATACGCTGAGTACTGAATTTGATCATTCACTGGGATTGCTTTGAGATCTCGCTGTAGCGCAGTCAAAGCTTCGAGAACCGCCATTGCGTTGAGACTTGTCGCAGGCGATGACGCAAGCGGCAGAAAGTAGGGGCGCCCACTCAGCAAAAACACTACCTGGGTCTCAGTCATGCTTGTCCCACGAAATTCGCGAAGGCCAGACAAGTCAAACAAGTCCTCTTCTATGTACCGTTTCCACTCATTGTCTGTGGTTGGAAGCGGAGGCAGGCCGGCAGCGAACCCTCGGTTGTGCTTGCGCTGTAGCACGTAAAGCTGCTTCAGCGCGGCCAGTGCCTCAGAGGCCAAGAGACCTTCAAAGCTGGACCAAGGCATCCCTGCTAGGTCAGCGCTGGTCGCCATTTGGTACGCAACATCCGCCACTCGATGGCCGAGTTGCGCTTTCAGCTCACGGATTCTCTGGTGAATAGCGAGGTACTTTGACGAGGAGTCCTGTCCTGGGTCAAACGCATCTCCGTGAACAGGCTCCGTCTGCCAGTTTTCGCGCATGACTGTCTTGATCTCGCTAAGGTCGTCGAGCTGGCCGTCAAACATCTTGCGGTAGGCGGGAAACTTGTCCTTCCTGAAGAAGGAGTACGGAATGGGCCGGCGCTGCGTGTCGCTTGGCAATCCAGTCCAGCAACCGGGGTGGTCCAGCCCTTCGTTGCCGCAGCACTTCCAGTAGAACGAAGGGTTCTCCGTGCCATCCCGTGGGTAGACGACCTGGATGCCATAGTCGTTGACGGGGTCCATGCCAGAGATACCTCCTCGGGTACCCCGCAAGGGGAACGGAGCATAGCGTCCCATCTCGGTCTGCACGCGTCGCTTGCGGAAAGGCACCAGACGCTGCACGCGCTTCTTGGCTCTGTCGATGTCCCAGATCAGCGCCTCTTTGGTAGGCAAGGCGTCCAACTCCTTCTTGAGACTCTCCTGCTGCTGCTCAAGATCGAATTTCTGGGCCATCTGACCGACGCCGGACCCGAGACCAAGTCCTTGCAGTGCTTTGGTGACTTGCTCTGTTTGGCGCTCTATGTCGGTCTTGGTCAGGGTGAGCCCATTGATCTGTTCTCTTACGGACTCGATGTAACCCTGCAACTCTTGGATCTCGGTCTCGTTGCCGTTGTCTTGCGAGACGACCACCCGGCCGAGCTCGTTCAGGGTTCGGATTCCATTGCTGCGCAGGAAGCCCTCGGAGAGAACGTTTTCGCGCACGGGCAACAGCTTGGTCTCGCGGAACATGGCAAAGAGCTGCTTCCGGCGCTCCGCCGACATGAGCTCCCCGGCTTGCTGGATGATCCGGTTGAAGTTGTTTTGGAAATCAGTCACCGACCACGTCTGCACAAGCCGCGTGTAGTCGGAAACGATTTCCTGCGTCTCGTACAGACGGGAAACGTTTTTGGCGCCGGTGTTGTGAACGCTCTGGTAGTCCCCAGAATCTGCCGCTCTGCGGTTCTCGATCAGCGTCTTCCACTTCTGGCGCAGCGCCTTTTCCCCTCCCTGGTACTTGTAGTCAAAGCGAAATGTCGCCAGCTCTTCTCCAAGCGCGTCGATACGGGCAACGACCTCTGCAAAGAAGTCGTCGAGGCGGGGGTCTTCGAAAGACACGTTGGCCGACCGACAAAGATCCCATACCGAGTGCTTGCGGGCGGCATCTCGACCAAACCCGTAGAATCCTTGGTTAATGAGCACCACCAAGTCATAGGGACCACTCTGACCGTTGCCTCTCTCGGGTATAAAGGGCGGAGCGTGATTGTGCCAGCGCGCGGTGCCCCAGTACTCGTCCGAGACCACGCCAGTGAACTCGTCAATTTTGACCGTCACTAGGTCGCCGGTGTGGGCATCGATGATATCAACGGTGCCATCGTCGTTGTTGTCGTTGTTCTGATTCATTTGAGGCAAAGCAAAAACAAAGAATGTGCTAGCCAGATTTCAGAGAGGAGTAGAGAAAAAAAAAAATGCGGATACACCCTTTGAAGTTACTCCTCCTTTTAGATATACAACCACCCAAAACTGTTAATACTTTGGGTCACGGTCTTTTCTTAAATATCCCGGGACGGAGAGGGGAATTTTCCCAACAAATGGAAGCAACAAGTGACTCAGCCTCGACTGAGGAAGACAGTGCGCCACTGCTTGTGACAACTCATGACACAAAGACGCTGAGTTTTGTCGAAACGGTGAATGGGAAAACAACCATTCGCTGTGGGGCAAAAAACAGCAAAGGGAAGAAATGTCGCTTCCGGGTAAAGTCTATGGGAGATTTGTGCACATACCACAGACCTAAGGCGTTCCCACACCGAAATCTAAAACTACCCACCGAGGGGCCCGTCATCGACTACAAGTGGGTAGAGTGGGGGATGATAAAGCGACCGGCCTGGATTGACCGTCAGCTAGGCGTGGTCTTGCGTCAAGCTAATGGTATGATTGCCAAAGACAAGCCAGGCTGGATTTACATTTACTACCTCCGAGACGACGAGAGCACGACTTACTGGAAGATTGGCCGTACCTCTCAGGCGACGGCAGAAGCCAGAATCAAAGACTGGCCAGGGGCAATTCTGCGACTCAAGGCGAAGGTGCCGTTCAACAACCTGGCGGAGCGACTGATACACCTTATTTTGGAGTACTACAGACTAGTACGCTACGTCTATAAGCCGACAAAAGAAAGGACCAGCGGGAAGTATTATTTAACTCTCCAGCGCAGCAACAAAGAATTAATCGTCGACGACTGGGTCAAGCAGATCAAAAACGAAACCAAACTCGCGGACTTTTTTGCTCCCATACCAAAGGAGCATGTCAGGCGGATCAGGGAAGGCAAGAAGCCAAAATTTGGAAACCGCACCAAAGAGCTTGAGTGGTTTCAGTGCAAGTTTTCGGTAGCAGAGGCCGTCGTTCGCGCGGTTTGTAAAGCTCTGCTGAAATGGAAAGAGTGTGGAAATACTTAGATATAAAAGAAAAAAAATGGTAACAACAACAATACGCCAGAAATAAAGCTTGCACTTTTTTATTTTTTTTTTTTTACTTTTTTTTTTCTCTCCGCCCGCAAGCCCGAAAAGACGCGGCTTTGCGTTAACCCGCCCCCGATAATACAAATACTTTCATTTGCCGTTTTTGGCGAACCAGTCAACATATTGTGCTTCTTCTCCGTCTGAACGGAACCCTGTTTCGAGCATCGCCGTCCGTACCGCAGCCGCATTGGGTTGGCTGAGGGCAGCACGCAAAAAACCTAATGCTGGCATCTCCTGACAAACGTCGCTTCCGTAGACCACCAATTTCCCGTTGCTATATGCGGTTTTGCGTATACACAGCAAAAACGGTATCCTCACGCGCTTGCAAATGGAGCTGATGGTTCTTGACACGTCCCGAATTTTTTTTGCGCGTTCTTTCTCCGTTCTCCCTGACGCAGATTTGCGAGCAGCGCCTATCGAACGAAGAACTTTTGCCGCGGATTCCTTTTTGAACTGGCCGTTGTAATCTCTCAGCATCTCATAAGCTTTACAAAGAATTGGATGCGAGTTGTCAGGGTGCATAGCGGCTGTCAACGTAGAAACCCAAATATCTCCAACGTCATCAAGAGATTGGAAGCTCTGTGGTTCCTCTCCTCTGCCTTGGTACAAGTCTCGGTTGAAATCAAACGCTGCAGAAAACAAAAATTCGTGTCTGTGGGTTCCGCTGTAACAGATGTCGGGGTCACATAGCCCAAACAAGTACTCCACTCGCGGTTTGATCAATTCAAAGTACGCGGCTTGTAGACTGTCTACGAGCGGCTCCAGTACGTCATCTTTAGGCATTTGCCTTAAATCAGAATCGCGGTCACGCGCCCGGCTGTGACTGGCTGGAACCTCCTCTGCTTCATCGACGTAGTGCTCCACCTGACGCCTTTGTCTAGTGCCCCGTCTTGGCTGTTCCTCATGTTCCTCTTGCTCGTCTGATTCGTCTGTGTCAGAGATGCTTGCTTCATCGAGTGCAACGAACGGGTTCTCCTCGCCCCCTTGGTTGTTCCCACTTTCCTCTCCTTCTTCCTCGGCCCCGTGAGAGCTCCCCTCATTCATCACTGGCGACGCAAAGAAAATGCCACCTTCATCTTCTTCACTGCTCTCAAGGTCCATGGGCGTGATCCTGTCGTCATCTTGTGCCTTTTTCTCCATTTTTTTTTTTTTTTTTTTTTTTGTTCTTCCAACGAATGCGAAAAAAAAAAGAGAAACCCCCGACTTCTCTTTCCTCTTCTGCTGTGCTAACAACCCACTCTACAACCACACTACGTAATTGCAAACCACCACTCACTAACAACAAAAAAATTAACACCACTCAGCGATGTGATCTTTTCCGCGATCTACAACTTTTTTTTTTCATTTATTGCTTCTCTTTTTTTTTTTCACGTTCGAGTTTTCTGCAGGACGCCAGTCAAGGCCTTGCGCTTCTCTGCAAGTTTCTCGGAGTTGATGTCACCGGCCCCAAGAATGTAAACAATAAAACGAGTATTTCTCCTCTTTGTTGCCTCGTAAGGTGTGTACTCAAAAACCAGGTCACCATCGTCGTCATAGATATACCACTGGTCGAGTATGCCCAATCTCAAATCACTCTTGCTTGTGAGGGATGTCAGTGCGGTTGCCATGTTTCTGCGTTGCTCCTGCAGCGCGTAGCGAATCTCTCCAGACTCATTTTGGAAAATGTCATCGGCGAGGTGAGCAGCGTAGAGTGCTAAACCAATGCGCCACTTTGACGCACCAAGGTTTCCTGGAACCGTGCAAAACAGTGCAACCGTGCGTCCTCTCTCATTTTCGGCCGCAGACCTGTTGCTGATGACCTCCAGGCCCATCTGCACATTCTCCCATTCTGCCTTTTGCAACGGGCTTTGAACGAAGAAATCGTCCATTGTTACGTACCGCTTGTTCTCTAAAGTGCCGATATTCCAATGCGGCCCCCGCTCATTGCGTATTTCGTCAAATTTTCTTGCCAGTTGGTCAGGAGTGAGCACTCCAATGCGCTTCCACTGATTGACTGCAGGCGCCTCTTCCAAGGAGTCGTCCCACGGGCTGCTGTCGTCAAGATCGAGGGTATAAGGATCCTCTTCGTTTGTCTCCAGATCCATTTTTTGCATCCCGTTGTCTTCCTTCTCCTCATATCCGTAGTCATAGCTGCCTTGGTTGCTGTAATTGTCGTTTTCTGGTGCCTCGTCAACCCAACTCCACGACCACGGCTGTGCCAATTGAAGGGAGTCGCTGTCAGACGCAGACAACGTCGGGTCTTGACTCCCGTAACCGTTTCCTTCCATACCAAAAAAATAACTCTTGCCCTCTTTGTTTTACGCCAACTCTAAATTTGCAAAAAAACAGCCCGCCCTGTTACTGTGTTCTTACTCAGTTTCGACGCCCTGACGGCACTAATTGTAGGACACAAGAGAATCAGAAAAAGGGACTCGGTTAGTACTCACAAGTGCCAACAAAAGAATTAACAAAATCTTCTCAACGGAACTGTTTTTTTTTTTTTTTTTTTTTGGAAAAATAGTTGATTTAAATAGGGGACGTTTCTGTGGTAGACCAATGAAAACCGCAAAAGCGCCAGTAGTATGGGCAATACGTAGTCGCAGCTGCCATAAGGGAGTCTTTGTTGAGGAGGAGTCGCTAGCGCTATATTATGCGCGGCTGGTTGACAAAGAGGACGTCGAGGTCCGATCTTTCAATCTCCGCGATGAATGGCGAAAAATCTGCGAGTTCTTTGATGCGTGGGGAGCAGCGGACTTGAACAGAGCAAACAGTTTCAGGGCTCAAATACTAGAGCGGGCGGGGTGCGAGTATCCCGGTGACCGATGATATTAGAGCATGTGTAAGAAAGTCGTCCATTTGACTGAACGCCGCCGGACTCTGTTGTATCTGTAACCAAGCTACAAGCAAGAACCCCGAGGTTGCGGGTCTCTTGTGTGTGTATATAGATTAGTGCATAAAGCACTTGAAGTTTTGTCCCGGCTAAGACAAATAAAACACCACGAGCGGTTGGTTGGACAAAAGCGATTTTACTTTATTTTATTTTTTTTTTCCTCTCCTTAAAAATGTCACAACAATCGGGGGGTGGTGCCGCCATTGGGCTCGGGGCCGCGTTGCTTGTGAAAAAAAAGTTTGAAAAAAATGCACAGAAGAAGAAAAAGCAAGAGAGAGCCAACCGACAAAAGTACTTGCGGACTGGCGGCAAAACCGACCCTCGGAAGAAAAAAACTCCGCCCATTCATAATTCTTCAGCAATGTCAAAGGGTATGTCTGGACTTGAGAAACGGATGTATGGCCTGCGGGTCCAGTTGACCTCCGTAGGCGATAATCCAAGCGAGGCCATTGGTAGCGCGATTGATTGCTCTCGGTACATCCGGGAAGTTCATGTCATCCTGGCGACGTCTCACAAAAAGGGCAATTTGACGCACGCACTGGAGCAAACATACGGCGGGAACACTGCGGCGTACGACAAGGACATGAAAAACCTGGAAAATGCGAAGATCAATCTCGTGATACACACTCGGTACTTTAACGAGAGCAAGATCAGCCAGGGAGTACTTCGTTTGGTGGACGCCAGCGGGCTGACGGAGTTCACAGAGGATCAGTTTGATGAGTGGCTCCAATCACGCGTTGCGTTGAACTACAAGAAACGAGGCTATCGCGACTATACCTACTCAATGAAGTCCATCGTTGACGAAGGTACATTCACCTGGACCACTCCGCTGATCGTTGCGCTGATGGTGTTCAATTATCTTCGCGCCATCCTCACGCAGTTCGGTCGTACTCAAGAAGGCGTCGATCTCAACATGTCCCCAGTACGGTTTGACGAGTCTGGTGGATACGTTCCTCAGGAGTACCGCATGTTCGGCTTCTTGCCGCGGACCGGCTGGGTCACGAATCGAGATCGCCGGCTGGTTCCCGTGGACGGCCCACGTACGATCCTGCCGGACGAATGGTCTGGGTGGCAGCGCTTGATGTGGCTTTGCCAGAGGCAAGATAGACTTGGGCTGGGGGCGGTCATCTTTGGCTTCTGGCTATACATCTACGTTTTCACGTTCCCCTATTGGAATGTGCTAATCCCGTGGCTAGCCGTCGATGTCATGGTCCCACTCCGCATTGGCCTTTGGGTTATTCACTCGATCATCTTTCTGATGGCACTTCCGTACGTCTATGATGGTCCATTAAGTAATCTGGTCGTCGTGTTCTTGTGCCCCTTTGTCGCGATCTTACTGCCATTCATTATGGGCTACGGCATGCTGCTATACAAAGGCAGTGGAGGCAGAGGTGCTCGCGCCACCGGTCGCCGGGGAGACGACAAGCGCAAGCGCCGCTTGCCCACCAGAGAGAACAAGGGGAGCGGGGGTGAGAACCAGAAAGAACGAGACAACAACAACAACGACGAAGACTCGGAGGACGCCGTCGAAGAGACAGCAGCAGACGCCGCGGAAGAGGACGAGTCTGAGTAGTCCACAGCAAAATAAAAAAATAAAATAAAAACTCTTTATTATGAAGGGTGGTGCTACCGTGTTCGTCGCGTGTACGGTGCTCTGTACGTGGCTTTGTGCATGGATTGATCAATCTCCGCCTTATTTTCCGATAGAGATATCTCGGACGGCATGCGGAAGACTGAGCCGCTGGCCTTTGTTTCTTGGCTCCGTCATGTTTGGCTACTTCACGGAAACGCGACATGAGATGCTGTCTTGGGCAGGCTTCGTCTTACTGGCAGCAGTCACGGATACAATGAGCTGGTCAATTCATGTTTTTGGGGTTGTGATCATGATGGTTGGGGCAATCTGGGGAAGCTGGGGTGACACAGCAAAGATAGCCACACTAATTGCTGTATGTGGTCTGTTCCTAGCCCGCATCGTGGCCAAAGTTCTAGTAGTTTGGTGGGCAGAACTCGATGGACACCTTAACTTGTCTCTGATTGCACGGACATCACGCAATATAATGCTGACAGGCCAGTGCATTCGCCCAGAGCTGACGTTGACAATTATGAAGCTCACTGGGATGATGCAGTGGGGGTGTTTTTGGGCAATACTGGTTGCACTGTCATAATAAACTGAGTTTTTTTTTTTTCTCGTAAAAGTAAAGCCGTGATGGCACTCTCTTTATTTCGCTCTCGAGCCTTCTGCTGACACGAGAGACCGGCATCTAGTCTATCCGTCTATTAACAACTCTTTGATTTGTTTACTTCCACCGGAGCTTTTTCGTCGTTTCTTTTGAAATGCTACAAGGCATGTCCACCCGCATAGAAGTCCATTGCAAATCCGCTTCTGCGTCCCGTTGTCGCTTTCCATAGAGACTTTTTCGTGATGGCGCATTCTTGAACCTGTTGTGGCTGTGTGCTATGTGCTCGTGCCGCACCAAATCGATCTCCGATGTAAATGGCAGTGCCTTTGGAGGGCAAAAGTTGCACTTGAACGCGCCACTGTCATAGTGTCTCCAAGCACAGTGAAGCTCAAAGTCGTCCAAGTCGTCGCAAATAAACCCACAGCCAGAAATTGGACAGTGTATCTTTCCGTCAGTGCACATGCCAATGTCGTTGTGTTCGTTTTGTAAATGCAACAGCCTCACTTGTGGTTTCCACTTGATACGCGGTCTATCTTTGAAGCAAGGACGGCAGATTGGACATTCATATCCAGACATAAAATGCCCGCCACGGGTATGTTATATATTTTGTTTTCCCTTCTTCCAAGCTTACTCGCGTCTATAACAAAAACCCAAGAAACCGTCGCCTGACACACACACACACAAGCGGCCCACTAACAAGTGAATGATTTTTATTCGCGGTGAATAGCCGGCAAATTAATTTCACGGGAAATTTATAACCAAAAAGTGATCTACGCGGCGATCAAGGGGAGACAGTGTCCAAATAATTTCTTGTTTACCAAGAGGGGTTGAGTAAGACAGTAAAAGGGAACCAAGGCAGAGGATCATGGAGGAGGACGACGGCCAATATGCCCCCATGGATTTAGAAGGCGACAGTTTTGAAGAGAGTGGTGGACAGCCACTGACACAGGAGCAATCAGATGAACTGAAAACCAATGCGATGCGGACGCTTGTTTCGTGGATGCTGCAGTGGTTCGATGTAAAGCGTGTGAGAGACATAGATCCGTGGAAAGGATTTATTTGTCCTTCAGAGTATGCAAAGAATGTGACCTGTGAGTTTGACTTTTCCACGCAGTTCACGCTGCGGGAGTTGCGCAGCAAGCCATGCCCGTTGCTAATAACGTCCACAACGTCCAAAACCAAGCTGATGTCGACACTTCCCCAACAACAAGGATACGGCGCTGATGGTGTTTACCCCTACCGGGTTGTAGTCAAGCGCTGGAAGAACAGATCGGGCATAGACCTCGGGTGCAAACTTGTTGAGTCTGTTGCTCCATCAAGTGATGTGATCGAGGAGGTTATGGCCAACATCCCGCGAGCTGAGCCTGGGACTTTCATGGTGATAAAGAATAACACAACTCAGAGCAGTCGCGACAAGGTCACCCAACAAACTGCCAATGGCGTGGCGCTGGCAAACCGAGACTTTGGCGTTGTCAATGTTAAGTTCCTCAAGGCGTTTGGCTGCATACAGGAACGGCATTTGTCCAATGGTGTTGTAGAGATACCTAGCGAGCAAGCAGAAGAAGCGCAACTTCCGGCAGTGTTCCGTGACATGAGATCGCGTATCACAGTGATAAAGTTGACAACAACCGCCGGCCCAGAGCAAACACCAAACAAAGGCTTGGTGTTTGATCGATTTTTCCTTGTGCCATGTTCTAGTCTAATCGCTTGGATTTACGGGGGCATGAACGACGTGGAGCGTGCGTCATATGGGGTATACGGGCTGCAGATCCGTGTCCGCAACAAGAACGACAACACCACAACCGCTCCCTACTGGATTGTGGACGACCCGAGCTATGCGTACATGCTGCAGCATTGCCATACCAGACTCATATCCCCTGTCAAGACGATCAAGGAAAAACAACTGGGCATCAAAGTCTTTCCTTTTGAGGATGCGTCCAGCTGGTCAAACCCTCTTGTGTACTGTGACGCCAATCCTAACATGACGGAGGAACAGCAGGATGTATTACTGGACTCCAAACGGTCACTGACCACCCGATTTTATGCATCCTATGTCACCTTTCCCAAGGGCTTGGCGAGTGCACCAAACCTGGCCCCGATTTGCCCAGAAGACTGGTACCCGCCAGAAAAATTCAAGCAGAAGCTTCAGACGCACGCTGTCGACTCTGTGGGTAACACTAACCAGCGTATGAAATAAATAGTCAAAAAAAAAAAAAAAAAACTTTAAGATTTTCCTTTTCACTTTTTTGCTGTTTTATTTTTTTTTCCATGACTGTTCTTAGATGACAAGTCCCAGGGCCCAGACAGAGAGAGCTCCAACGCTGAACAAAGCTAACCAGATTATCTCGCCCTTTCTGGTGGGCTTGTACTCTTCCCTAGCAATAAAAAAAAACGCAACCGTGGCCAGCACACCCGCAAAAAACTCGTAAAAAGCGCCAAAAACGCCTGACTCAACGATCGCAGAGATGGTTTCGAATGGAAGGTCGAGGATAGCAGGAATGGTGCTACAGACGCACACCACAGCAAACACTAAAGCGGCCCAACCATAATAATTTGCCCGCAGAAACCTACGCGCCCGCATATGGTCGTACGCATAGACCGCAAAGCAAGCAAGCATCAGTGCTTGGATCGCTTTCATCAGGTAAAAGCAAGGAATAGACAGTTCGGGAACGGCGTTGCTCGCGTTGTAGGCCAGGTAAAAACCCTCAAAGATGACCATTGCACACACTGTGATGTACAAGATCTCAAACATGCGTCTCCTGATCCATCTAATGTCGCTAGCGTCACTGGCTGTTAAATTTGCCGTGGAAGCGGGCAGGATACGGGGATCCTCGGTGCTTGTGACATACTCACTGTCCATTCCAGTATAACTTTCGTCCAACAGGACGTTTTCTTGTCGGATTACTGTATTACCCGTCTCTCTGCCTTCGTCGTCAAACAGCTCCGCCGGTTCCCACGCAGTTTTTGCTAGTGGTTGATACTTTGCGTACCCAAACACGCGACAGAGTTTAGCGAACGCCACAACAAACAAGATCCCAAAGATCGCCGCCATGAAGGGCACACGAGTGTTTGAGTAGAATGTGGAGTTTGGCAGCGCGTGTCCAAGCAACTGTCCTATCATAACGCCTGACATGACTGCGTACATCCATTGCATCTTCTCGTACGGGTCCTCCGTCCTAAAGTTGCGCTTGGGCGCAAACACATAAAGTCCGACCCATACAACAAGCGTGGGGAGCCCAGCAAGTGCAGTGAATACCTTCTGTGTTGTGTCAAGCGCAAGCGGCTCAGTCACAGTAGCGTTAAATGCGGTCTGTAAAATAGACATTCTGGTTCACAAGCGCACCCTTGTCCGGTGTAGTATTTTTACAATGAGCGGGGAACGTAGATCACAATGAAAATCACCCGATTTTTTTTTTTTTTTCTATCCTTTATTTTCTTCTTCTTCTCTCACACGGCACATTTCAGTTATCCTTGTTCTTCTCCGAGTCTTCTTTGAGCTTTTGTATCGCCGCGTAGAACCGACTCTGTGAACCGGGAAGATCATCTTTGTCCAGTTCCACGGGTTCTCCTACAAGCAAGCGTATCGGGCGGCCTAGGTCACGCGGCCAGAAAGGAAGCCACCACTTTCCAAAGTTGAAGATAGGCCAGGGATACCGCAGCCCTACGGTGTCCTGGAAGAACTGTCCAAACGGCAGCCACACACTGTATAGATGATGTTCGTCTGGAGCCCAGCAAGGAACAAGAAGAGTGTCTTCTCTCTCTGCGGCAATACGAATAAACCCCGGTCGCTGTTTGATAGGCCAATCTTGCTGTATTTCCCGTAGCGCACCCGGGCACATGACAATCTGATGCCCGGTGTCCAATGTCTTCTTCATTGCGGCCTCTCCCGCGCAAAATGCTCCTCCCAAGCCACAGAACTCGCGGATGACGGGCAAGTTAAATAGTGCCATGTGCCCGGCAAAGCGTCTGCGTAGGTTGTGCCCACCTCGAGCAAAGGCCGCAATCAGAGTGATAGAGTACACTCCATGTGGGTGCATTGCAAAGATGGCACTGGGCGGATTCTCTCCTGGGTTCAGTACCAAGTCCTTTCCAGGCCCCTGTACGTCTATAGCGGGAAGCACTGCTTCCAAAAAGCGAGACATGCGGAAGCGATCACTCGTCCTTAGATTTAGCGCAACGTAGTAAATGAAAAAGCCAAGGCACGCCAGAAACATGTGTCCTGTGATGACACCCACCCAGTGCACAAAGAGCATGACGCCCACAATAATCAAAGTCAACCACATCACTCTACTTTCACACAACCCCCTATTTGTCACGGCGATTTTTCTGGACGGTGAGTTGCAGCTGTCTGCGGCTAACACGCAAATTTTCCCGTTTCAAGCAAAGGGTGACAATGTTCTACTTTATTTGGGTGTGCACACGCAGAAAGCTTGCGCCAGATGTGTTTTTCTACTTCATCGTAGCATTAGCTGTCAGTGTTTTTATTCACGAGCCGTCGTGGAACACCCCACACCAGCTAGCTATTCTCTTGTTGCTGTGCGACATGTCCACGCTATCGCTGAACAAATTTGTGCTGAATGACATAGAGAGCCGCAGGATTGCACCAGGCCTGTTCTGGCGAGATATCAAGCAATGGTTCTCCTCGCGAGAGCACAAGAAAAAATAAACGGCACGTTTTAGCGTTTCTTCTTTGATGCCTGGAGTATGGACGGAGCCGCGTTGTTGCCCGGGACATACTTTCCAGTGGACAGTTGCACGATGCGCAGTGGATGCTTCTGCGGTCGGCGGGTTTCTGGCTGTTGGACCTGCTGCAGTCTCGCTGTGCCACCCTTTTTTCGTCGTGGCTTTGACTTGGCGCGTCTCTCTGTAACCCGGACGCCGCCCATCGATTTCCCTCTAGTCGTATTTAGCTGATCCTCTATGATCAGCCCTTGCTCTAAAAAATCCTCCGGTGTGTGCGGGCGCATGTACAGTCGCTCCGAGGCAGCATTGCTGACCACCACAATAAACAACCAGATCACATTCAGTGATATAATTATACCCCAGAGCTCTGCAAACAACCCCACGGGCACCGTGATGGAAAACCCTACCGTCGCAGAAATCAACACTGAAGCGTACCAAAAGGCAATGAATTGCCTGTACGGCGACCCTTCTGGCACTCGCAAGAACTGAGCGTTGTCAATATTATAAATACTGAACCAGATCGCAGCCGAGATAAGAAAGACCGACAACGCCACGTCACAAAACTGGTAGAGCGCCTGGGAGCCAACGACCTCCTTGCGCACGTAAGCTAGCGTAAACTTTATCTCATGGTTAAACACCCAGATCGCAGTGGCTATGAAGAAACCAAAGCTCGTGTATATTGCCCAAGTGGAGTCTTGTCCCGCAAGCTGTAGCATCAGCAAGCCTCCGGCAAAAATAACCACCACTGTCACGATCGTGTATAGAAATGGCACAGTCGTAAAGTATGACTGTTTTTGTCGACCCGGGAAGCAATCATACTGCCATCCTGTCTGTCCCTGTTCCAGTATGTCGTAGGGAACGTCGTAATGCCCATTGTTCATCACACCCTGTCGTCGGAGCACTCCCGACTTTTGAAAAAAAAAAAAAAAAATAGCGCAACGCAGCCTCTTTTCGTTGGGAGTTTTAATTAAAATGATCAATGCCTCGGACTTATCAGAATCACGGTTTCTTTGACCTCTCTTGTTTTTGTTGTAATTGCTAGCTCGCGAGAGAAAACGAAAGTGTGTTTATTCCTTCTTTTTCTTTTTCTTTTTGTTCTTGCCTTGCTGTTTCTGCCCACCGTCAACCTTTTCCCCGACCTCTTTCACGGCGTCGTCAATTCCAAGATCAAAGCGCTGCTTGATCTCAATGAGAATCAGCACCGTCATCAGACCAGCCGCCAGGTTGACATGTGCAACAACCGGCTTGAGGTCACCAATGTCAGAAGAAGACAGGGTTCTGAGAGTTACGAGCATTGTAGCAATGGCGCAGAGTAAGTGCACCACTGGGGTGAATTTCTTGGAGTAGTATTCGTAATTTGGATAGTGGTATCGAATATTTGTATCTTTGACTGCCTGTCTATGCATCGCCCAAACCGCGACTGCTACAGAATCAGCGCACAACAGTGGGGCAATTACACCGAGGTGCCCAAGGTTATAGATTGCATAAGCCCAAAAAAGCGGGGCGCCACACAGGTAAGCCACTTTCGCGGGTTGCTTGAACAAACGCAGCCCATCTTCATCAAATCGTTGCTGCAACTGCAGAGCAAAGAGCGCGCGCGTGAAAGGGACAGAATACATAAGCATCATCATTAGCGTGCCAAGCGCTGGTTCGATGGGAAACACTGCAAGCATCTCTTCTGCGGTCTTCAGTAGCGCACTGTCAGACCCAAATTCCCCCGCTGCTATATAGAAGCAGACCCACTGAGCGGCAGATGCTTGAAGACCGGACATAATATAGACTATGTAATCCACAACATGGACAACTTCGCGGTACAGCGGCTCGAAGCGGCGTTTCCGGATGAGCGACAACACGAGCCCGGACACAAAAATGCAACCTCCCATGACAAGGCACCAGTGATACAGCAAAAATGGCCCTAACACGAAGCCGCCAAACTCTTTGAGTCTGTCCGGGTAAAATAAAAACAGATTGACACTTGACCCCATGATTTCAGAAAATTAAATAAATCCGGGCTAGAGCGCAGAGAATCGAGGGAAATTTATTTTTTCCTCCTCTCTCGCCTGCTGCGTTACTGCAACAAGCGATCGATCAAAGAGCGCTTCTGGTTCGAGGAGTATGACATACCGGTCTCTGGATCGCTGCCGTACAGCTCGTGCATGCCTCTGACTTTCTCGGAGACCACGGTTGGAAGGAAGTTGTTGTTACTGTCGCGGCGCGGGGGCTGGACTCTGTAGTAAATAATCCTGGCGTTGAGGTAGAGAGCGACCAGCAACCACACCACGTAGGGGATGTACAGACCCATAGCTGTGTACTGGGCATCAAGTCCTGCAAGAATGACATACGCCAGGCCCATTCCAAACAACGCCAGGATGATGATCAGCCCCAACACAAAGCGATAAGCCCGGAAAAAGACTTGCATCCACACAAAGTTGAAAATCAGCCCCACAAAATATAATACATAGGCCGCCACAGAATAAGTTTTCCCTGCGGTACCGCCTTCGAAATACAGCACACCCGAAGGAATCATCAAGCCATACAATATTGTCCACACCGTGGGGAAGATCCACGTGGGTGGCATCCCACCAATTCTCTTGCGAGTGTCTTTGTACCAGCCCCTGAACTCAATGTTCTGCGTGCCCATCAGGATCACTGCAAACACAAAGGCGGTATAAGCCGTGACCTGCACGAACGTATCCATCTTTCTTGCTGCCTCTGTTTTTTTTTTCCACGACTTCTTTTCTTAGTGATTACTACGGGTCTTGCGCCGTGTAAGAACAAAATCAATTGTTCTCTGGAGTTAGCGACTTCGAGTACTCCGTTTGACTATTAAAAGCAAAGTAACCCGAGGAGGTCGTTCAACTTATCTCTTCGCCGGTTCTATTTGTTTGTCCCTATCTCTCTTGTCACCTAAACCAACAACAACAAAAAAAAAAAAAAAAAAAAAAAAAACTATTTTTTTCTTCTGTAGTATGAAACTTTAACAACACATAGCCCTAAGTGGGTGAGGATTGGTTG
>Ga0316204_10001921_pt1 | contig 51524 bp, 48 predicted proteins | sample 6monrhotite_MG_2_FD_205661 | JGI IMG/M metagenome (GOLD analysis project Ga0316204, IMG submission 205661) | Microbial mat bacterial communities from mineral coupon in-situ incubated in ocean water Damariscotta River, Maine, United States -... | ecosystem: Environmental > Aquatic > Marine >... | reverse complement strand
GAAATGGTTTTGGTCGTTGTCGTTCATGATGGTATTCCTCTATTTTGGACACCTTCGAAATTGAAGGTGAAATAGAAGTATTGACGACAATGACCTTCTCCGCGTCAGCGGCTTCGTTCAACAAGGTTGAGTGCAAGACGGAAATAGTAGTCTAGCTGATTAAGGTCAGATTTATTTTTTGCTTTTACGAAACGTTGCAACAATATGGTGGGTTTCTTGACTTAAGATCTCCCACAATCGATCGAAACGGGATTCTAAAAACGCAGCTTCTCTCAATTGCTTAACGTTGACTATGTTTGGTTCATTTTCGAGCGTTTTTATACTCTTAGTTGAAGCGATAATCAGAGCGACTTGCAACATTTTCTCTTCTGCACAATATCGTCTATCGCGATCGGATGACGTATTTACTTCTTTAGTATAGTAAAGACTGTCATAATCAAGCAGCTTGTCATTGACAAGAGGTTTCAATAACTTCATAAATTGCTGTCTTCGTGCGACACCAACAATCGGTGAATCTGCACCATTAGTTGACGAGATTTTTTTGACTAGTTTAGTCGCATTAATTTCAGCATCGACATTAACAGCTGATAAAAAAGAGGATATATCTGATCTCTCTTCATCTAATTTCAATCCAAAAAAATCTTCAAGCTTTAGCATATACTTACCAGGTTACAAAAATACTTGTTATCAATTTAGGTTGGTTACCCCTAAATTATAGCAGAGGATTTCTAAAACACCTGTTTAAAGAACAAAAGGTAATATTTATGTGCCGCTCTCGTGATAGACAACCAAAACGCAAAAAGGCTGGTTTTTCAACCAGCCTTAACAAACTTCAAAAATTTAACTTTAAAGAGAAACTATTTCTTTTTAATATCCAATTTTTCTTTAATACGTGCAGATTTTCCGCTCAATTCACGCAAATAATATAACTTGGCCTGACGAACATCTCCCCGACGCTTAACTTCAATGCTGTCGATCATTGGGCTGTATGTTTGGAATACACGCTCAACGCCTTCACCATAAGAAATTTTTCTGACTGTAAACGCAGAATTAATCCCGCGATTTCTAATGCCAATCACAACGCCTTCAAACGCTTGTAAACGTTCTCTTTCGCCTTCTTTTACTTTTACTTGAACAATAACCGTATCACCTGGAGCAAACGCAGGGATTTCTTTGGTCATCTGTTCCTGATCCAATTGTTCTATCAACTTACTCATGATCTACTCCTAGGTTTTATATCAATCTTTTAAATTTCAAATTATTTAAATAAAATGCAAAAATCACTCTGCTCTATAGGCTTCTTTGAACTCTGCTAGTAAGTACTGCTCACTCTCAGACAAATTCTTTTTAGCTAATAAATCTGGTCGCTTTAACCATGTTTTACCAAGCCGTTGTTGTAACCGCCATTTTTTAATTGCCTGATGATCACCGCTTAAAAGTACTGCTGGAACATCAGTACCCTGATAATTTTCAGGTCTTGTGTATTGAGGATGATCCAGTAGTTCATCTTCAAACGAATCCTCTATAGCCGATCCGCTATGACCTAAAACTTCGGGTAACAGCCTTGTAATAGCATCAATTAAAACCATCGCAGCTAATTCACCACCACTTATCACAAAATCACCAAGTGACACTTCCATATCAACCTGTTGGTCGATTAAGCGTTGATCAATCCCTTCATATCTTCCTGACAGTAATATTAAATGCTGTTCTTTACTTAATTCTTTGACCAATTGATGGTCTAATTTTCTTCCTTGTGGCGATAGGTAAATGACTTTCGCTGTATCTGCATTCAAATCACTTATTTTTGCCGATTGTATGGCTTTTTCCAGCGGCTCTACTTTCATCAACATCCCCGGACCACCACCATAGGGTCTGTCGTCGATCGTTCGATGTCTATCGTGAGTAAAATCCCTAGGATTAATACAGTTTAATCTGACCAATTTGTTCTTTACAGCTCTACCAACTACTCCATAATCGCTAATAGCACCAAACATTTCTGGAAATAACGTGATAGCACTAAAAAGAATCGCTTTATTGGCATTATCTCTGCCCGCAATCGGCTTTTTAGTCGAAGTCTTCATCCCAATCAACCTCAATCAGTCCATTTTCAAGACTGACCTTTTTGATCACCCCATCTATATAGGGGATCAATATTTCTCTCACACTCTTACTTTGAGCCAATTCTGGTGTCAACCCAACCACCATGACATCATTAGCACCGGTAGCCATCATCGAGGAAACGCTTCCAAGAAGCTCTCCACCAAGATTGACAACTTTTAAGCCCTGCAAATCGCGCCAATAATAATCATCATTGGATAATCTTTTTAGCTGGCTTTCATCAATAGCGATTTCGCTACCAATTAATGCATGCGCTTTCTCTGGACTATCCACGTCCTCTAATTGAGCAACGATGGTTTTTCCTTGTTCGCGCCCTTTTCGAAAACCAACGGACTGCCAGCCATTTTTGTTTTTGATCAACCAAGGATTATATTGAAGAATATTATTTCTTGGTTCAGTATGGGAAAAAACTTTAACCCATCCATGTACACCAAAAACCCCAGAAATTTTACCGATAATAATCGGTTTATTTGCTGGAGCCAAAGTTGTCATTTCTTCGCTAACTTAAAACTTAAGCGGCAGCTTTATGATCTTTTATCAGCTTCTTAACGCGGTCACTCATTTGAGCACCTTGACCAATCCAATGATCAACACGAGCGTTATCAACACGAATGCGTTCTTCCTGACCAGTTGCTACTGGGTTAAAAAAACCAACTCGCTCAATAAAACGTCCATCACGAGCGTTTCGCTTGTCAGTAACAACCATATGGTAAAATGGTCGTTTTTTTGAGCCACCACGGGCTAAACGAATGGTAACCATACGTTCTAATTCCTCGAATTTCTTAGTAATTGATGTCTGATTAGTTAGCCTGTTTTAGCTAAATAAGCGCATTAAACGTCTTTTTTAGTCCGCTAAGTTTCGCTCAGACCACAAAGGACGCGCATTTTATCGTTAAATGCGCCATTTGGAAACCTTTTTTACGGTTAATTTGGCTCTTTTGAAGATTTTTTTCGATTGCTGGCTCAAACATCAATAAGCGAACTCTATTTAGCTCATTGGCGGCATTCCACCACCTGGTGGCATCATTCCTTTCATTCCTCGCATCATCTTCATCATGCCACCTTTACCTTTCATCTTTTTCATCATTTTTTGCATTTGTTTAAATTGTTTCAACATACGGTTAACATCTTGTATTTCGGTACCTGAACCATTAGCGATCCGGCGCTTTCGCGAGCCTTTGATCATTTCGGGGAATGCTTTTTCTTTTGCCGTCATCGAATTAATCATCGCTTCCATTCGAACAGTCACCTTGTCGTTGAGTTGATCTTTAGCTGCTTGAGGCACATTACCCATCCCTGGTAATTTATCCATCATACCAGTTAAACCACCCATACTTTTCATTTGCACCAGCTGTTCTCTAAAGTCTTCCAGATCAAAGCCTTTTCCCTTTAAAACTTTTTTGGCGAGTTTTTCCGCTTGCTTCTTGTCGACTTTTCGTTCAACTTCCTCGATTAGAGAAAGAACATCCCCCATCCCCAAAATTCGTGAAGCAATACGATCAGGATGAAATGGCTCCAAAGCATCAAGTTTTTCACCCATACCAATAAACTTAATCGGCTTACCAGTGATATGACGGATAGAAAGCGCCGCACCGCCGCGCGCATCACCATCTGCTTTAGTGAGAATGACACCAGTCAATGGCAAGGCATCATTAAATGCTTTGGCAGTGTTTGCCGCATCCTGACCAGTCATGCTGTCAACCACAAACAAAGTCTCGGCAGGTGATATCGCCTTATGCAGTGACTTGATCTCATCCATCATTTCACCGTCAATCGCTAAACGACCAGCGGTATCCACAATCAACACATCAATAAAATCCTTTTTTGCCTGCCTGATTGCAGCTTTGGCGATATCAATTGGTTTTTGCTTAATATTACTTGGAAAAAAGGTAGCGCCTACTTCTTCTGTAACTCTTTGTAGTTGGTCAATAGCCGCTGGTCTGTATACATCGACACTCACCAACATGACAGATTTTTTTTCGCGCTCAATTAAATAACGCGCTAGTTTTGCACTTGAGGTTGTTTTACCCGCGCCTTGCAAACCTGCCATTAAAACGATTGCAGGCGGCGTCGCCTTTAAACTAAGGGTTTCGTTGGCTGCGCCCATCGCGATAACCATTTCATCTTGCACAATCTTAATGAATGCTTGTCCGGGAGAAAGGCTTGATTTAACTTCTTTACCGAGGGCGCGGTATTTTATTTTGGTGACAAAGTCTTTAACGACCGGCAATGCAACATCGGCTTCTAGCAATGCCATACGCACCTGGCGCAATGTCGTTTGAATGTTATCCTCAGTAATACGCCCTTTACCGCTGATTTTTTTTAGTACTTTATTTAAACGATCACTTAAACTGTCAAACATTATTTCTATCTCAAATGCTTTGGATGGCTAATTGTACCTCGGTCTCACTGAGCGATAGATTGGGATCTACAACTCCGGAGTTAAAACATTCCGAATAACACAAACCTAAAAATTTAGAGTGACATTATAGCGAGATAAATCGCGCTAACAAGCTCTAATCATTGACTAATAGACAATCTATACCAAAAATAACCCTACAAAACCACCAATCTGTCTTCTATCAGATTGGAATTAGTTTACACACAAACTTTACTGGTTGATAATGAACATACAACAGAGTTGTTTCTGGTTTATATTTCCCAGATAAATAGTTAAATCTAAGGATTGAACGATTGAATTTAGTTTTACTAGAGATTGCAGGGTTCGCGATGTATAGCGGCATCCTTGCCTATACTTGGTTTCGTCTGTCAAATAATCAACCTTTAAGCCCGCACATATCAAAAATACTGTTAGCTTCTATCATATTACATGGTTTAGTCTCTTATCTTAATATCGATGGTAAGACTGGTCATGATTTTGGTTTATTCAATATTTTCACGATGACGACATGGATTACGATGTTTATCGTTTATTGGAACTTACTTAAACATCAATCTTATGCCTTACTCCTGATTTCACTGCCAATCGCAGCGCTAAGTTTACTTGAAGTTGCTATTTTTAAAGGTGTTGCCCCGATACAGCTTGATGGCAAATTTATTGATATTCTTCATATTTTGCTCGGAGTGGCGGCAATGAGTATATTAATGCTCGCGGCTCTACAAGCAATGCTTGTCCTCTATATAGATAACGCCTTACGCCACCGTCCCGCGTCAATTAAACCATGGTTAGGTCCCTTGCAAAGCATGGAAAGGTATCTCATTCAACTACTGTCCATCGGATTTTTGTTAATGTCGTTTTCTCTCGCACTAGTCATGTTTTTGCCGAGTGACGCTATGCAGCAACAGGTGCTTCATAAGGTCATTTTGACTATATTATCGTGGCTGGTTCTTGGCGTTTTGTTATTTGGGCACTATAAACGAGGTTGGCGTGGCGTGTTTGCTGCAAAATGGACATTATTAGGTGTGTTTTTATTGTTGTTGGGTTATTTTGGCAGTAAATTAGTCATTGAATTTATATTGTGATCCTATTTATGTACTGCTTTCATACGATACAAAAAAAACATTTAATCTCATCTCAAATCCCGATGACCTATTCAGAGAACTAATTACTTGGATACCATTTCAACACTAAGCTTATCAATTATATTGCTGGTTTTAATTTTTCTATCTGCCTTCTTTTCTAGCTCTGAAACCAGCTTGATGTCACTCAATCGTTATCGACTTAAGCATCTCGTTAAAAATAAGCATCGTGCTGCCAGACTTACGCAAGCGTTGCTCGACAAACCCGATCGACTTATTGGTCTCATTTTAATCGGTAATAATTTTGTCAATATTTTAGCCGCTTCAATTGCCACAGTTATTTGCGTGAGATTATGGGGCAACATGGGTTATGCCATTGCAACTGGTGCGTTAACTCTTATTATCCTAGTATTTGCTGAAATTACCCCAAAAACCTTAGCCGCGCTGCACCCTGAAAAAATCGCGTTTCCGGCATCGTACATTTTAACCCCCTTATATCGCTTGTTTCATCCTGTGATTTGGCTGGTCATTAGTCTTACCAATAGTTTATTGAAGCTGCTTGGTGTAGATATTGATGAGGCAAGGGATGATCGAATAAACTCTGAAGAATTGAAAATCATTGTTAATGAAGCTGGCGCACTGATCCCGAAAAGTCACCAGAAAATGCTCCTGAGCATATTAGATTTAGAAAAAGTCACTGTCGAAGATATTATGATCCCCCGTTCGGAAATTTCGGGGATTAATCTTGAAGATGATTTAGATAATGTCTTCGAACAACTCAAAAGCGCTATGCACACGCGATTACCGGTATTTAAAAATGACATTGATAATGTGGTTGGTTTTTTACATGCTCGCCAAGTGATTAAGTTAATTGCGAAAGACGAAGATCATTTATCCCAAGAGACGATTGAGCAAGCGATGACACCAGTCAATTTTGTGCCTGAAGGAACCCCTCTCAACACTCAACTACTTAATTTTCAAAGAAAAAAATCACGGATCGGTTTAGTTATAGACGAATATGGTGATATTCAGGGTTTAGTGACGCTAGAAGATATTTTAGAAGAAATTGTCGGCGAATTCACCACCGATTTTGCAGCGCTTAGTAAGGATATACAAATAGAAAAAAATGGGAGCATTATCATCGATGGAAGTGCCACCATTCGAGAAATAAACCGTTCACTGAATTGGAAAATACCGACCGATGGACCTAAAACTCTGAACGGGATTATTTTAGAACACATGGAATCAATTCCACAAGCAGGTACCGGTTTAAGGCTATCGGGTTATCCGATGGAAATTTTACAAATAAAATCTAATATGATTAAAAGTGTCAGAATTTGGCCTGAATTATACAAAGAAACCAAGAACGACTAAGCAACGGATTAAAACCAAGACCCACACTTTATCTTCTAAAAAGATCCGCCTAGCCGAAACTATCAGCATAAATGTCAATTAGATCACGATCTATTTTGCATCGGTTAAAAAGCGTGCTATGTTTAGCATAGTGTTTGAGGTTCTAAACTAGTTTTTTACATGTCGATATGTCTCGTTAAGTTAGTCAGAACAAACTCAAGGAGGAAATATTATGACTGAAAAAATTACTCAATTTAAGTATCGCTGCAACGAAAAATCACATACTGTGTTTGAACGAAGTGGTCGTTTTTTTTGCCGCAAAGGGAGTTGGTTTTTTAAAACTCGTGAAGCTATTGACTATGGTCCATTTGAAAGCCGAGTAGAATGTCGATACGCTTATAACGAATTCATTGAAGTCGTTTCGGATTCAAGCAACTTGCCATCTGATACTTTCGACTACCAAGATACTAATTCTAGCTGGCAGCCTCCAAAAATCAATTTTAGTTAATCTATTTTTTGATTTATTATTAAGCTTTAGTTCGGTCAGTACCAAATACAATTAGTACCAAACAGAGAAAAAGAATCGCGTAACTATTGCATCAAACGCGTAAAAGGGTTCTTCACCCACAGTTGTTCCTTCTATACTTAAATCTCGAAAATCTTCAAAATCAAACTGAATATAATCAACCGCTAAATTGACACTAAATCGATCAATAACCCCCCAATTAAGTTCTCTTTCATAACTAACAGCAAGTCCAGCGCTGTCATTACCAAAAGTGCTCATTTCTTTGTCTCTGGCAAGAAAGTTTTGAGCATCAATCCTGTCAAAAAGATCCCTATAAAAATTAGCTTTAGTTTGTGAATAACTTCTAATTTTTGCATCAACAATCCAATGTTCTCCAATAGGGTGGGTGTAACTTAACTCAGCATTTTTTGAAGTAATGCCCCAAGTATCTGAAAAAAAACGCGCTTCAGCTTTAATTGCAGCTCTGTAAGGTAAATAATACATTCCTCGAATAGCAAAAGCATCGCTTGTTCTTGTCTCAGGATAGAGTTCTGATTGATAGCTATAACCGACTGCCGTTGTAGGATCAAGGTATCGAACAGAGCGGTAGGGATTATTAAGAAAACCTTCGTCGGTGACTGTCTCCCAACTAATGCCAATCAAGCTATTTTTGGTCAAAATTTGAGTCAATCCAAATCGAAACTGCTTACGATTGACGTCTTCGGCAAAATCTTCTTCACCTCGCTTACTAACCACATCCCAACCTTGGGAATAGCCTGCACTTATGGTGGTTAAATCACCAAAAAAGTCTTGGGTAAAATTAAATCCAGCGCTACGAGCTGAATAATCATTTTCATCACTTTGAGTATAATTGACGCTTAATATTGTTTTGTCTCTAAGATATTCGACACTCACAGAGCTTTCAATTCGCTGCTCAATATATTCACTGGCGGTGGTTACAACATCGATTGAAGCACTAGTAACATTATCCACATAATAATTAGCTGAGATTGATACTGTGTCCTGAATCGATTTTCTGACTAAAATGGAAGGACCATCGATCACCACACCGCCACCGTCAAACCGATGGTACAAAATATCCGAGCGATCTTCAGGCAACACTGCTGCGTGTAAATTTAAAGCAATAAAACCAAACTGCAATAAGATAACAAAAAAACTAAAGCACTTCAGTTTACTAGTTACAACCACAACCACCTCCAGAACTTCCTTCTGCTCCTCTAGCAGCCTCTCTGGCTTGACGTACATGATGGAGAAAATTATCAGCCGCCGGATCTCGTCCAAAAAAAGTAATAGGGTCGGCAAGATTTTGTCGTTCGTAAGGTTTTACCCATGGTCGAATACTTGAACAACCCGCAAGTAAGAAAAACAGAGTAATAACAACTAACTTTGCTAAAGAGCGTAATGCAGGCATTCTACTCTCTCAAAAGTGTTTTTATTTGTTTGCGATAATCATCTTCATAACCAGATTTGTAGCCTTCGTGGAGATATCGCACGTTACCGTCTTTATCGATAATCACTGTACTCGGCATTGCTTGAACGCCATATTGTCCGCTTACATCGCCTTTGGGATCGTAGAGAACCGGAAAAGTAACCGGTGTGTCTTTTAAATAGTTAATCGCTTTTTCAGATTTAGCATCCAAATTCACACCAAGAACTGAGAATCCTAAACTTTTGTATTTATTATGAATTGCGTCAAGTATCGGCATTTCTTGTCTACAAGGACCACACCAGGATGCCCAAAAATTAAGCAGAACCACCTGCCCTCTTAGATCAGACAAACGAACATTTTCCCCATCCCTGCTTTTTAAAGTAAAATCAGGAGCTGCAGTTTTCTTTGCATCAACTTGACCAGCAAACGCTAGTAGGGCGACAAAAGAGATTAAAACAAACTTTTGTAATAACTTCATAATGATGATTCCTAAGTCTTTTAAATATTAATTTTTTAAATATCTATAGATTATAGACAATGGTTAAAAATAAATTGCGATACTCGTCGAAATTTCGAGATCATTTGCTGTTTTTGCCGATCCCAATAGCTCGATATCATAAATATGTTCTTTTAACGTCAAATGCACAGCTAACCAGTCGGTAAATAAAACGCGATACCCACCACCAATCATGATGGTTGAGTGCTGCTCTCCAGCAAAATCCGTTCCGCCAAGAGCGGCAAGCAGATACAAAGAGCTGGTGAACGCCAAATCTTCACCAATAAATCCTTCACCTGGTAAGAGGTTAAAACCTAAGCCTATATTAAATTGGGTGTACTCTCGTTGCTCATCAGTTAATAAGACCACATTACCGCTTAGTCGCTCAAAACTTGATAGTCCAGCGGTTGACAAAGCGTAGCTACCTTCAATAAAAAAATCTTCCGTCACATGGTAAGCGACTCTCGCTCCAACAAGCTCAGAGGTACCAAAATCTTCTATGCTGATGATCCCGTAATAAGCACCGATTTCCCAATCTTCAGTATCAATCGCCTCTCGCTCAACTTCGCGGCGCTCTACTTTTGGATCAAATATGCTGCCAACACCAATTGTTTGCTCGTCTTCTGGGCTTTCTTCGGCAGCAAATAAAGGCATCACCATGCAACCGCCAAAAGCAGTTACAAGAAGACCTTTTGCTATTTTTAGAAAAATACGCTGAATCCTAATTTCCATTCTTCCACTTCGTCATTGTCGTTTCTGCTAGTTAAAATTGTGTAGTTAACATATTCTAATCGAACAAAATATTGCCGGGATACATAAGTTTTAATACCTAGTCCTATATTAACTACTTCATCGGTTCTATCAAGTGTTTGAATTAATGTTGTGAAAGGTTTCGTTTGAATAATCCCAGCACCAAGTTTAACAAATGGCGACACTCGCCACTCTGGAAAAGCTTGATGAACCAAACTAACGCTGGCGAAACGAATATCAGACACATTTCCTAACGCTTGAGATACCGCAAGTTCTGTGCTTAGATTTTGAGTAAAATTCCAACCCCCGTAAAGAGTTAAACTCGTCGCGCCGCCAAAATCCCCGCCGAGTACACCAAACTCCCAATCTCGGTGAATAAACTCTTCTTGCGAGCTCGTACCCGCTTGAAAATTTTCATCTTTTGTTAACAACGTTTTCTGCATATTATCTTCATGCACCCAACCTTCACGTCCTTTATTAGAGCGAACTTTAAACCATTGAGTCTTTTTCTTAATCAATGTGAGCAATTCATCTCGCTCAACAATATGAAATATGGGATAACCGCGTCCAGGTCCGGTACGGAGCTCGACAAATGGTTCAGCAACGATGACTTGCTGATATTGGTCGTCCTGATCTCCATCGTCTTCAGCAAAAACGCTAGGCGAAAAAAAAGATAACAAAACTATATACAATAGAGATGCTTTTATAGCGAAAGTAATTCTTTGCAAACTATTTATTATTCCCTAAAATCTGATAGATTTGGCTATCAAAGTTAATTCTGCGGTACGTCAAACGGATTATTATAGTATTGTCCGCCAATGTCCAACCATTCCGATATTAACTTTAATTCTGCTTCATTTAAACGCCCAGCGTGAGTTCCGCCAGCAGCAAATAAATTAAAAAATACAGCGCTACTATTTGCTGCATTAACATTCATGCTTGCTCCAACTGGCACGTTTTGTGTCACCGGGATCGGGTCACCATTTCCATCAAGAATTAAATTACCATTTTCGTCAACTTCAAATACAGGATTTCCGCTCGCATCAAGCACAGGCACGAGCGCGTCAATTAGCGCTCCGTTTACTAGTTCAACCAAGTTATCACCAAACATTAGTTCACGATATGAAACTATATGATCTGGTTCATCGGCAGAAATATCACCGACTAACTCCAGTTGCCCGTCGGGCAGTTGGGTCACTCCCATTGCATCTTCTTTATTGTGGCATAGCACGCAAGTATTATCAGCAACAAAGTTTCCCATATCGTCTAAAACTATTCGAGGAACATCCCAAATAGGCTGAATTTCATCGACATAATTTATTGAAATTCGACAACGAGCAGTCCAATTACTTTGACACTCTGATGAAGTTGGCGCTGGTGAACGGAGATCCGAATAATTGTAATGAATCTCTGGATTGATTGCACTTTTTGTAGGATCTGTCCAATAGTCAACGTAATCTATATCAACAGAAAGTGACTGATATCCATTGATACGGTTATTGAGCTCGGCCATTGTTTCAAATTCATTGGCAAACAAATTTGGATCAGTGTTAGGAAACGGCTGACCTGTGGTAGGCGCTCCCAGGTTTGGAGAATCTGGCTCAGCGTCATAACGACCATGAGGTAGTTCACTGGCACTAGAATGACATCCATGACACTGCTTAACCTCACCGGCTTTTACAGTTATCCAATTTTGGTGTCTTTCAGTGATTCGACGACCATTAGCATCCAACACGCTTATTCCAAATGCGACATTAGCAGGCACCTTAAACATTGCGGAACCATCTGGCTCGACGATCGCATAACCTAGAATGTCTTTCATTAATTGAGCACGACTGCGCCCAAAGGCGGTACCATCTAATTCTACAAGTTCCTCATCTGGCAGTGACACTGCTTTTACGATCCTAATAAATCGTGCAGGTCGCTGCGCAGCCGTCGTTTGCACGGGATCAGCCATAGTGCTAATACCTAGCGGACTCACATCGACACCATCAAAATCGTAAACACTTTCAATATGTACAACGCCAACATTTTCACTCACCAAAGTAGTGTCTGCTGTGGGTTCACTGTCAGGTATGATGACACCTAAATCTCGTGGCGACATTGCTACGACCTCATGCACGGCAATCCCTTCGACACCTACCACAATGGGTAGTTGCGTACCTTCAGTTGGATTAAAACTCCATATCCCATAAAGTGGCTGTGCTTCTTGTAGATCACCTTGTTCGATAGCGGCTTCCGTACAAGGTATGATAATTGGATTATCTAACTCATCAACATCGTCTAATCGGCACGGAGTCCAACTAACCAGCGTTCTACCTGACCCATCAAATAGCGGGTAGACATTTGCGTAGCGACCTCCAACAGAAGGAGCATCATCAGTTCTTACATCAAACGGTGTTGCAGTCAGCTGAGCAGGGCCTATCATGCCAGTGGATAAGTCCGTTGTTTGAGTATTTTCAGTAAAGTTTTCCCAATCAATATAAGTGAGTTCTCCACCCAAACGAGTCGATGTTCCTGGTCTCAATTTAACCAATAAGCGACCATCAGGTCCCTGCCTGGCCTGCATAAACTCAATTCTCGAATCATCCGTGCCCGTATCGTGTGAATGACGCCCATACAAAAATTCAAGTCCGGTACCATCCGGATTAATTTGGTATAAACTAATTTGATCGTTATTCGCTGCATTATCCCAACGACTAAAAACAATTTTTCCGTTGGTTAGCACGCTAGGTGCAAGGTCGTGACTCTGATTAAAAGTGATTTGTTTAACAGAAGTACCATCAGCGTTCATAACATGCAGCGCCAAAGTCGCCACGTTTTGGTCTTCATCAAACGCATCATATTGAGGCTTACCTTCATCAAGTAAGATTGCTTTTGAAAGCCTCTGTCTGGTTGATGTAAATACTATCCGACCATCAGGTAGATAGTGAGGGGAAATATCTTGTCCTTCTTCGGCTATAATATTAGAACTGATCACCCGGCGAGTAGTTTTCTCTGTATGATCGTATTCCCAGATATTCCATGTCGGCTGATCTTCTTCATCCGCATCTTCAATTTCTGGCGCTCTTACTGCAAAAACCAATTTGGTACCATCATAGGACACACCAACATCCTTTACATCGTATAGTGCGTCCTCTTCAAATAAACCCATAGTTATATTTGTTTCAGTTGCACTTGGTGTTGCTCTGTCTCTAACAAATAACTCTGCACCAGGAAAGAAATTGATAGGTTCACGTAAATCAACCTCTGCTGGCTGCTCAACATCATCATCATCCAACTCTACCGGTAGGCTTCTTTTCACGTAGGCTATAGGAAAATCAACAACCACAGGATCATCATCCTGCCCTGAAGAGCCATCATCACTAACACAAGCGGGCAAAAGCGAAAAAACGAGTGACATCAGTAATAACTGGTTAAAAAATTTCATATAATAAACCCGAGAATAGTTATTTAATAAAAAATTGCACATTAAAATAGTAAAACATACAAAACTCTAAGCAATTTTAGTAGTGAGCAATTAATTATACTCTTGATTTATCAGCTGAGAACCCGTTTGTCATTGTTTGAAGTCCACTTGTCACATCAGATTACCCAGTTCCTATCTCTTAAATTTAAGAAATACGTCGTACTGCCGATAGCCACTTGACACACATTCAATATTCGGTCTGATCTATTATCTGTTAACCAAATTTTGATTTCTGTGAGAGGCTTCACGAAAATATAATTACATATACTGTAACTTAAAAAAACAACAGCGAGTAAGCTAAACTAGATCACAGTGCCGAAAAGAGCATCAGATCTATTGTCAAGTCAGATTATAGCTGCTTTTAACATCTAACTACCGAGTATTTATTATGGCCAAAGGTTTAGCATTACAGAACAGACCGTCCAAACTGATAAACTTAGCTATTGGGCTAAGTTTGGGAGTTCTCGTTTCACAAGCAAGTGTTGCTGGTTCAAGAGAGCAGGCAAAAACACTTCATGACCGTTTGGCTGGTGTACCGCCAACGGCTGCAACGCTCGATGCCATGGAAACCGATCTCGATAGCGGCGATAATATAGCCGCCGCCTACAAAGCAATGGATAACTCAGCTTTTTACTCGGTTACTCTAAAGAACTTTGTTACGCCTTGGACAAACGAAGCTCAAACGGTTTTTGCACCACTCAATGACTATACTGCAACAGTCATTGGGATTATAAGAGATGACATTGATATTCGCGAAATGCTCTATGGCGATATTATTTATGTTGGAACGGGCGTCACTCCTGGATACTCAAATTCAAGTAACGCTCATTACCAAGAAATGGAAGATCAAGCGCTTGATTTACAAGCGGTTTTAGAGAAAAAAATTCAGTCCGAAGTTACTCTACTCGAATCCAACGCGACTGCGGGTGTTCTAACGACAAGAGCTGCTGCAAAAGCATTTTTAATAGATGGTACTAATCGAGCACAATTTCGTTTTACTCTAATTAATCACATGTGTGGTGATTTAGAACCTCTCAAAGATATTGCCAGAGCCGCTGACCGTATTCGCCAAGATGTTTCAAGAAGTCCTGGCGGTGATAGTAGAATTTATAATAACGGATGCTACGGCTGTCACGCCGGAATGGATCCGATGATCCAGTCATTTGCTTATTACAACTACGAATACAATATAGATACTGATCCAGGTGCAGAAAACGGTCAGTTAGTGTACAACTCGGCTGGTGAAACTGATCTTGTTACTGGAACAAGAGTCCAGTCAAAATATTTTAACAATAATGCCAATTTCCCTCATGGCTTCATCACCACCGATGATCGTTGGGATAATTACTGGCGGCTAGGTCAAAATGCCAATATTGGTTGGGATACTACGTTGCCTGGTGGAGGTTATGGTGCACAAAGCATGGGAAAAGAATTGGCACATAGCACCAAGTTCGCTCAATGCCAAGTTGAAAAAGTTTTTGCCAATGTTTGCTTAAGAAAACCTGGCAACGCTGCTGACCGCGCTCAAATAGCCAGCATGGTTACGTCCCTTTCAGACAATAATTATCAGCTCAAACGTACTTTTGCTGAATCCGCCGTATATTGCATGGGAGAATAGCAATGAAACTAACTCATAAATTCACATTAAAAAATCTACTCTCTCAACCGGTTATAGCGGCTTCTGCCACAGCATTAGCGCTTTTGTTTATTTCAGCTTGTTCTGGAGGTGGTGCGGAAATAGAAGAAAACCCTGGTGGCAATACACCTCCCCAAAGCGGCTATAGTGGTCCACCGCCAACTACTGATGATGTACAGTCTTTCAAAATCAGCGTATGGGATAATTTGTCTGGGCAAAGCCGTTGTGGTCAATGTCATGGTGTGGGACAAGAGCCTGATTTCGTTAATTTAGATGATATCAATATTGCCTATGCAGAAGCGGTAGCATTAGTTGACTTAACATCACCCAAAGATTCGCGATTAGTCACTAAAGTAGGTGGCGGTCATAACTGCTGGTTAACCAGCGATACAGCTTGTGCGGATACTATTACTAGCTATATTACGGCATGGGCTGGTGACGCAGCAGGAAGCAGCGCGAGTATCGATTTGGAAGCTCCTCCTATAAAAGATCCCGGTGACAGCAAGACATTCCCAGAAACATCGAATCTTTTCGCTGCGACAATTCACCCTATTTTGACTGCCAATTGCTCAAACTGTCATATCGAAGGTGCTGCAACCCCTCAAGCGCCATTTTTCGCGAGTGATGACCCGGATTCTGCTTATGAAGCAGCGAAATCTAAAATCAACTTAGATATTCCTGAAGATTCGCGTTTTGTGGACAAGCTAAGAAACGAACGTCACAATTGCTGGAATGGTGGAGAATGTGTGTCCAGTTCAGCAACGATGGAGGCAGCCATCGTAGCCTTCGCTAATCAAATCCCATTAACTGAAGTCGATCCCAGCTTACTAAAAAGTAAAGCATTGTTGTTGACTGACGGTATCGTTGCTAGTGGTGGCGGTCGTTACGATGCAAGTGTTATAGCGATTTGGAACTTTAAAACAGGTACTGGAGCGACAGCTTTTGACACCAGTGGTGTTGAGCCAGCAATAAACCTAACTCTCTCAGGTAACTATGACTGGGTCGGAGGCTGGGGTATTAAAATCGGCGAAGGTTCAGGTAATCAAAATGACGGTAAGGCGCAAGGCTCAACGACTGGCAGTAAAAAATTACACGACTTAATTACTGCCACTGGCGAATACTCAATCGAAGCTTGGATTGTGCCTGGTAACGTTACTCAAGAGGGTCCTGCGGGTATCGTCAGTTATTCTGCTGGAACAACCGCTAGAAACTTCACACTTGGTCAAACTTTGTATAACTACAACTATTTAAACCGAAGCAGTGAAACCGACGCTAATGGTGAAGGGGACGTCTCTACAGCAGATGCAGATGAAATTCTTCAAACATCTCTACAGCATGTTGTTGCAACCTTTTCACCTACAGAAGGCAGAAAAATTTATGTCAACAGTGTTCTGGTAGTAAACGAAGCAGATCAAGATGGTTTTGAAACTGGTGGTACATTATCAGACTGGAATGATACCTACGCGTTTGTTCTAGGAAACGAACCATCTGGAGATAGGTTGTTTGCTGGTACGTTCAGAATGGTTGCTATTCACAACCGAACTTTGAACCAAGAGCAAATCGTACAAAACTTCGATGTCGGCGTTGGTGAGAAATTCTTTATGTTATTTAGTATTTCACATCTAGTTGACTTAGAAGATTCATACGTCATGTACGAAGTCAGTCAGTACGATAGTTACAGCTATTTATTTGCTGAGCCGACCTATATCAACTTAAATAGTGACGCAGTTCCTGACAATATCGACATGGAAAAAATTCGCATCGCTGTGAATGGTAAAGAAGTCACTACCGGTCAAGCATACAAAAACGTGATAGCTAATGCCAACTCAACGGAATATAACAACGAAACAGGTCAGCTGTTATCAAGGCTAGGCACAGTGATAAACCTTGAAAAGGGACCAGAAAGCGATGAGTTTTTCATTACGTTCGAAAAAATCAATGGCGCTGAAAATCCGTACGTAGACGTTCCCGCTGCACCTCCTGCAGAACCTGTTGATTTAGATGCTCGCCCTGAAGTTGGCGTAAGAGATTTCGCAGAAATCAACGCTACGTTGTCGCAGATAACAGGTATTAGCATGGCAAATACTGATGTGATGACGACCTACAATGCAGTCAAACAACAATTGCCGACAATAACTGACATAGATATATTTTCATCGTCCCACCAAATGGGTGTTGTTCAACTAGCTATCGAGTATTGTAATGCACTAGTAAATGACACTAACGCAAGAACTACGTATTTTAATGGGTTTAACTTTACGGCTCCTTATAACTCCGCGTTTGACTCAGCAGCGAAACGTGATTTGATTTTTGATCCGTTGATAGAAAACAGTGTTGGAATAGGAATTTCAAATCAACCTTCTACAGCTGATTTAAAAACAAGATTAACAGAGCTTACTGACAATTTATCGTCATGTAGTGCTGACTGTGGAGATCGAACAGCAATTATTGTTAAAGCGGCATGTGCTGCAGCCATCGGTAATGCTGCCGCATTGATTCAATAGGAAAATTATGATGAAAAAACTAACCCCACAACAATTATTAAATGCTCCCTTATTGCATAATAGCCACAAACGACCAGTTACTCGAAGAGATTTTATTTCTCAAGGATTTCTTGCTGGTAGTGCAAGCGTTATAGCGCCTACGGTATTAGGCTCTTTAATTTATCCTAGAAGCGCATCTGCCGCTCTGTCCCAAGAATTAGCAGACGCAAAGGTTGACTGCAATATTTCTTCAGTTGGGGACAATAAAATACCTTTCATTTGTTTTGACTTGGCTGGTGGAGCAAATATTTCTGGCTCTAACGTTTTAGTAGGTAATCGAGGAGGTCAATTAGATTTTCTTTCTTCAGCTGGTTATAGCAAATTAGGCTTACCTGGTGACATGATACCATCACTTACTGATGCACAGGGAATACCTTTTCTCAATAACGAGTACGGTCTCTCGTTTCATAGTGATAGTGGTTTTTTGCGCGGTATTAAAGAGAAAACATCTGCGGACACTGCAACTAAAACAAATGGTGCAGTTATTCCAGCTCGTTCAGATAATGATACTGGCAATAATCCACATAATCCTATGTACGGAATTAATATCGCCAAATACGGTACTAGCCAAATTACCCAAAATGGCTCGTTAATGCCTCTTATTGGTTCTCGTAATAGTGATTCCGGAGGTAATTCAATGGCTCCAGCTTCAATGATCGATTTATCGGTTAGACCAACCAAAGTGGATCGCCCCAGCGATGTAACCGGTTTGGTTGATATCGGCGATTTAGTTGGATTGCTTAGCCAAAATGATGCTGTTTCAGTTATGGAGTCAATCTACAAAATATCGCAAGACAAATTGGCGTTACTTGATACAAAATTAACCAATCAAGAAAATGAAGCTATTAAACAAACTGTAAAATGTAGCTATGTAAAAAGTGCTGATTTAGCCGATCGGTTTGGCGATCCGACCACACTTGATCCCGCAGGCGATTCAGATATAGTTGGTGATAATGGAATATTTACTCAGGAAGAGTTTGAGTCCGATGGTGAGTTCAGAAAAACCGCTTCTGTAATGAAGATGGTAATCAACGGTTTTGCCGGTGCGGGTACTGTAACAATGGGTGGCTTCGATTACCATACTGGTGATCGTTCTACTGGTGAAGTGAGAGATCTTAGAGCAGGAAGATGTATAGGAGCTTGTCTAGAGTACGCAGCAAAAATTGGGGTTCCATTAATGATCTACGTTTATAGCGATGGTTCTGTAGCCAGTAACGGCACTCTCGATAACTCAGAAAATGGACGTGGTAAAGGGGTATGGACTGGTGATAATTCATCAACCGCGAGTTCATTTTTTATGGTTTTTAACCCTGATGGAAGGGCTCAATTAATAGGATCAACACCTGAAGAGCAAGCAATACATCAGCAAATAGGCTATATGCGCTCAGATGCTTCAACTGAAACAGCTTCCTCCCCCGCCGCTAACAATCCAAATTTATTAGTCGAAACTGTCATACTAAATTACATGGCACTTCATGGAGAGCAGAATCTATTTGGTACCGCTGATTATTTCCCAAATCATGGTTTAGGAAACTCTACACTGCAGGATAGTTTAACCGCATTTGAACCAATAGTTAGTGGTACGATTGGTTAGGTTATCGTTACATCGTATAACAACCTAAAGCCATCTAGTTAGATGGCTTTTTTCTTTGCAACTATGCACCAAACTCTACCATTTCTCTCTAATGCCCTTTTATGCCGAGTGGTACATCAGGTATTTAATACGCACCCTTGGTACGCAATGAAGAGCCAATCTTGATTACCATGGATTTTGTTGAGGATTATGAACATGTTTTCATAGGTTAATTCATAACCGGGAACGTATTGTTGTTAAGACATAAAAAAACTAGCCTTAAGGCTAGTTTTTTTATTGCGTTGACTTGTTTCTAGCTATTACAGCTTATCAGCGTTCTTTTTCTGAGTCTTAACATAACCAGACCACTGAACAGCTTGTTTACGCCATTTTTTGTATTTAGTAGATTTTTCTAAAGAGCCTAAAGCGCTGTTATATTGCTTCATTCCTAAATAAGCTAAACCTTTACGAAAATGTGCCTTACCTGGATCTTTTAATGAACCTTTCTCTAAGGCTTTATTAAAACCCGCAACAGCCTCTTTGAATCTATCAAGATCTGCCAGTAGTTCAGCTCTTTTAAGATCATTTTCGCCAGTATCGCTCTTAGCTGCTGATTTCGCATAGGCATCGATTGCTTTTTCCAACTCACTCGCTACATGAAAGTTAGACGCCACATTTTTCCAATTTTTCTCTGTGTCCTTAACAATGCCTTTCTCTATACCTTCTTTTAACACTGTTGCTGTTCGGTACGGAATATCGTTATAAGCAAACATAGACGAAAGTTGTTTATAATCGTTTTCTGTTTCCATGTATCCTTGCACATAAAACATCTCCATCACAGCTAGCGCATCCTCCAATTGATCTTCCTGACTGTAAATAGAAGCTAGATTTCGCCAAAAACGTTTTTCAGTTGGGAAATCTAAAATAAGCTGCTTAAGAATAGCAATGGTTCCAACATAATCCTTAAACTCAAAATGAGCGTTCAACATAATACCGAATGCGCTTTTATTTGGTTTTTTTGCTGTTTTAGCAGCCCAATAGGCAGGACACACTGACTCCTTTATTTTTCCTTGATCAAAAAGGATCGCCCCGTAAAGCAGATATACTGTGTCACTATCTTGATTAGAGTTTTTCATCCAACGCTTTAAGTATTCAATGGATTTTTTCTTTTTATCTTGACCATAAAGCATAGCCGCAACATTCTGAGTTAAATCCTGGAGTTCTTTGTGTTGCAAATACCCTTTACCCAAATCGAGCGCCTGACTAAAGTACTTCGTAGCTTCAGCGGTTTTATTTTGTTGCGCATAAGCTATACCTATGTACTTAGCAACACTAGCTTGTACATTCTGATCTTTTGACGAAGCTAATAATTGATTAAATAAATCAATTGCTTCAACGTAGTTTTCCTCCGCCAGTTTTTCAAGTGCTCTAGATATCCTTTTATGAGCACGCTCACTCAAGCCCCGAATGGGGACTTTCGGTATTACGAGATTTTTGTTTATTAGTGGCTTACAGTTTTTAGTCAAACTGGTAATAGGAACAGCATTTTCAGCATTTACAGAAAACGTGCCTGCCAATAACAAAGCAGGAACAAAAAATAGTGACATTTTTTTCATCATTTCAATTCTCATACTTATTTATTCAGCAGCAAGTTGAAATTGCATAGTGTAAACCATATTGTGTTGTTCTACGGCTTTGCCATCGACAACTTTAGGTTTAAATTTCCACTTATAAATGGCTCTGCGAGCGTCTCGCTCGAAAATACGACGAGGCTGTGCATCAACTAATTCAACATCCTTAGGTGACCCATCTGGTGAGATAGTAAATTTAAATTTCACCCACCCCTCAATGCCTTCCATAGAAGCTTTTCGGGGGTAACGAGGATTGATTATTACCATCGGAATCGCTTCACCATCGCCCATATTTCCACCGCCTGGAGGCCCTAAATACAATCCACTTCCAGCAAGCGCCACGTTCATTTTTTCCATATTTAAGTTCATACTTTGAACTTTGGGACGCTCTGCTTTTGCCACACGCTGTGTTTGTGGCGGTGGCGGATTTTTAGGGGGTTCCGGTTTTTTAGGTAATCGCCTTTCTCTAAGATTAACGTCATCATCAGGTTCAACCATACTAATTTGTACTGAGACCGAATCTTCTTTTAGTGGTGGTCTAACATCGGCTTTGATGAGATAAGCCATTAAAATAAATAGTCCAAAAGTGACACAGCCACCAACACCAATTCCAATAATTAATCTTTGCATATTATAACTCCGCTGCGACTGAGATGTTTTTAACACCCGCTGCTTTAGCGGCGTCAAGAACTTTCAAAAGAGCACCTGCATCCGCGCGGCTATCCGCCTGAACAACGACAGTGCTTTCTGGATTTTCCAGCAACATTTCTTCTAATCCTGCTCTCACGGCATCCTTGTCTACTTTGTTTTTTTGCATATAGATATCACCATTATTGGCGATCCCTATAAATATATTCGCTAAATCCCTTTTTGTCGCTGTTTCCGCTGTTGGTTTATCAACAGTGATCCCCGACTCTTTTACAAAAGATGCCGTGACGATAAAGAAAATCAACATGATAAACACAATGTCAAGCATTGGCGTCATATCAATTTGAGCTTCTTCCTGATTTGGCTTTAGCTTTTTTCTCGCCATAATTCGTTGTTCCTAAAGGTTAGGTATTTATATTTTCATTTTCCAACCAAAAAATTTCAATATTTTCAGTTGGAACTTTACTCTCTAAATGGTTACCAAAGTCACGTATTTTAATCGACTAATGATGAGGCATGTGATCGGCTAGTTCTTGCGCTCGAACATTGGCTGAATACTCCAAACGAGCGCTAATAAATAAACCGGATAATGCGGCAACCATACCAGCCATTGTTGGAATCGTTGCCTTAGAGATACCTGCCGCTAATAATCGAGCACTACCTGTTCCCTGCAAAGCCATTAGCTCAAAAACACTAACCATCCCAGTCACTGTGCCAAGCAAGCCAATCATTGGACAAATAGTAACAATCGTTTTTATGACTAACAGCCCAGAATTTAACTGTTCGGTCATTTGAGAAATCCAAGAATCACGAATTCTGTGAGCTTTCCACGAAGTGGTATCTCCTCGAGCATCCCATTTAGCAATCAATAAACGTGCTTTTTTAGGGTAAGTTCGGCTAAAGAACCACAACCTTTCGATTATCATGGTCCACATACCAATTAACGCAGCTGCAATAAACCATAAAACTCCGCCTCCGGTGTCGATGAATTTTGAGACGGTATCAAGTAGTTCTTCAAGAAATAGCATGGATTATGCTCCCGCTTCTTCTTCATGTTGAGCTATTAAACCGGTACTTTGCTCTTCAAGCATATGGTTAAGACCTTTAGCCACCCCAGAAACAACACTATGCAATAAAATCAAAGGCAACGCAGCAACAATACCAAGCACGGTTGTGATCAGTGCTTGAGAAATTCCGCCAGCCATAACTTTAGGGTCTCCAGCGCCGTACAAAGTAATACTTTGGAAAGTTTCGATCATACCAGTTACTGTACCAAGTAGTCCCATTAATGGCGCGACTGCGGCAAGCACTTTAATCATAGTAATACCACGCTCGATACGAGGCGTTTCTTTAAGTACCGCTTCATCCAGCTTAAGCTCTAAGTTTTCAGTATCATCGTCCTTATTTGCCAAGTAGACCGCCATAATTCGACCTAACGGATTATTACCTGGGGTACTGGATTTAGCCTGTGCACGCATTTTACCGCGCAATGAAAACAATGTGAACAAGCGCTCTAGAACAATAAGCAGACCAACTGCAAGTACACCAACAATTAAATTGCCGACTAGTCCAGCATATTTATCAAATCGCTCTCCCCATGATTCCCGCTGAACTTCAATGGTTAAAATACTGCCTCGAGATGGATCAATTGCTAAAGCCGCAACACCTGAAGTTGCAGCCTGATAAGGTTCTATGGTACCAACAAAATCACCTTTCGGCTGACTTAATAATTGATTGATATCCTGAGACTCTTCATTAAAAATAAGGTACTCACTGTTAGATACCAAGTTAAACCCACCGATGCGGTTAATCGTACGCTCCTCTTGACGACCATCCCGATTAACGATTTGAGTTGTAAATTTAACAACTTTAGATTGCTCGGTCATTTCGTGTTGGATCTCAACCCACAGGCGACGAATTTCTGGAATTTCCGGAAAAATTGTTGCTTGAGCAAGTTTTTCTAAAAACACATGGCGCTCTGGGAATTGTGCGGATACAACAGAACGTCTAAATCTTGCTGCCGAATCACCAGCTACCTGACGTACAACACCAATCATTTCACCTAAAGAGCCGGCTTTTAAGAGTTTGGCTTCTGCCAACTCAGCAAGTTTTTTATCGTTGACTTCGTATTGAGCTTTTAAGCGAGCAGTGCGATCTTCTTCTCTTTTCTGTTCAGCCTTAGCTTTGTTTAATAAATTTCGCTGCTCATTTCGCTTACCACGAAACTCTTCAATTCGCTTTGAATTTATTTTAGATTGACGAATTTTGTCATTTTTAACTAATTTATATAATTCAGCCAAAGTGTCGACTTGAGGAGTTTGTACAGCACCTGTATCTTTTGTTGCTTCTTCGGCAGCAGAAATGTTGAAAGTTGCGCCTGCGAAAAGGATTGCGGCTAATGCTGTTTTAGCTATCGTTTTAATTTTCATTATTCAGCCCTCTTAGCTGCAGGGATAGGTAGTTCAATTAGATCCAAAATAGCTTGTTTGTTTGCCATTTTAATACCGTGTTCAATAGGGCGAATATAGGAATCATCTAGTTCCTCGAAACGTTTTTTCTCAATATTCCAAAATCCGGCACTTTTACCATCTAAAGTTAGATAAACCAAAGCAACTCGTCCTACTTGCAAGAAATCAACACGAATTTCGTCAGACCCACTTCCTATTTTATCTTGGTAAGCACTAATACTTTCACCATAACCAATTTCGGCCTGGTAGGCTTCAAGAATTTTTCGATATTTTTCTGAATTAGGAATATCCGCACGAATCATGTAGTTTTTCAATTTGTTTATCCGTTCTTGACGCGTATCTTTTTTGAATGGGATGTCAATTTGAACAAACCTATCGATTGAAGCAATCATTTCGTTCATTAACGGGATGGCTCCACGCTCAGTGGCATCAATGGTGTCCATTTCATGGTTAATGGAGACCATTTCTGCTTCTTGAGATTTTATTAGTAGTTCCAATTGATTGTTATAGATGCGTAAGCTATCTATCAACTGCAAAGTGGATTTATACTCGGCATTCATATCAACCGCTTGTTCTGCAAAACGATCAACTTTCTTTTGGGCACTAATTGTGTCTTTATTGATCTGTTTTTCAATCTTAACAGATGAATCGTAAGGACCTGCTAAAGCATTCCCCGCCATGAATAAAGCAGTCAGCGTCAAAGCTGAGGCCTTAAGTAGGTTTGTTTTATTGCGACTATGCATGTGGCTTCCCAGTTATTGTTCGAGAGTTGAAATTAATTTTATACCAGCTAGCAATCGATCTCATCTGATCGGGGGACAACGGTTAGATCAAATCTAGTCAATCTAAAAAGTATTTGCTTGACAACAAATGGTCCGCACTTTGCCAACAATAGCTACTAAGATCATTTATATAATTTTTATCTAAGTAACCGAAACTTAAGCTTACATTGTGCAACAATATATTTACAAGTACACAATGTGACGACTATAAACAGAATTTTTGAACGAGTCAAACAGTAATACCTCTAGACTTCACTCTTTTTCCCAAGCCCGTAAGATTTTAAATCCTGTCAATTTTGTAACTTGTTCTTATTTGTCGAAGTTTTTACCTATATGCCTATAAATTCTATCCTCTAGACACTTTCTCAATTTTCAGCATTACACTAAAGCTGTATTAAGAGTGAGACAATTAAATAAATGAGTCACAACGGAACTGTTACCAGTGTAACATGCAGCTGGGTTGTTTTTCAACGCCTAGTATGATTTTTATAACGGTAAGAGCGTGAGAATATAGAAATGCGTTATCAGTAAGATAAATAGAGCAGAGAAAAATTAGTCGATGTTGTAGGCGAAAAGACGAATTTTCAGCCTACAACAAAAAGGAATTTTAGGTCATTTAAGCTTAACAACTAATCCTCTACTTTCAAGTAAATGCTGAGGTTCAGGTTCCTGACCTCTAAATTGGCGATATAGTTTCATTGGATCGTCAGTTCCGCCTTTGGACAAAATATTCGCTCTAAACGCCTCGGCTGTCGCCTGATCGAATATGCCTTTTTCTTTGAAAGCGTGATAGGCATCAGCAGCCAAAATTTCAGACCAAATATAGCCATAATAGCCCGACGAATAACCACCAGAGAAAATATGCGAGAAATAGGTGGAACGATACCGTGGAGCTATCTGCGGGATCAAACCAATATCAGCTAGCACTTTTGCTTCAAATTCATTGGCGTCTTTTGGCGTCGTATCGGTTTGAGTGTGCCAAGCTAAGTCCAAAAGTGTTGCAGCCATATATTCTGTGGTCGAAAACCCCTGACCAAATTTTGCTGCCGCCTGAATTTTTTTGATCAAGGTTTGCGGAATGACTTCGCCTGTTTTGTAGTGACGGGCAAATTTTTCGAGAACTTCTGGCTCGTACATCCAGTTTTCTAACACTTGAGAGGGGAACTCGACAAAGTCTCTTGGAACGGCTGTACCCGCCTGAGATGGATAAATACCATTTGACAAAAATCCGTGAGCTGCGTGTCCAAATTCGTGAAAAAGCGTACTCGCCTGACTAAATGTCAATAAGGTTGGCTTGTCAGCAGTTGGTTTTGGATAATTTAATACATTAACAATAATTGGCTTAACAAACTCACCTTTTTCGGTCACATATTGGCTTCGGTAAGCGTTCATCCACGCCCCTCCGCGTTTTGATTCACGCACATAATGGTCGGTTAAATATAAGCCGATTAACTCACCGTTTTTATAATAAACCTCAAACACTCGAACATCTTCGTGATATACGGGAATATCAGTGCGCTCTTTGAATGTCATACCGTAAAGTTTATTAACGGTATAAAACACTCCTCTCAAAGTGTCTTCTAATGAAAAATAGGGTTTGGTCTGCTCCTCATCTAAGTCATAACGTTCTTTGCGGATTTTTTCCGAAAGATAACGCCAATCCCACCCTTCCACATTGTATCCGCCTCCTTGAGCATCCACCAACGCCTTCATATCCGCCATTTCTTGTTTAGCTTGCGCCAGCCCGGCAGGCCAGATCTTATTGAGAAGTTCATAAACATTCTCAGGGTTTTTAGCTGTATTTTGTTCTAAAACGAAGTGAGCATGAGACTTGTACCCCAACAACTGAGCTCTTTGAGCCCTTAACGCAGCTATGTCAGCAACGATTTTTTTATTATCGTTGGCATTATTATTGTCGCCCCGATGAGTGTAACCTTTCCACATTTTTTCACGAAGATCGCGTTTTGCAGAATACATTAAAAATGGTGTCTTACTTGGTCTATGAGTAGTAAAAACCCACTTGCCCTCTTTGCCTCGTTTAGTAGCTTCGACTGCAGCAGCTTCGATTAGATAATCCGGTAACCCTGCGAGATCGTCTTCTTTATCAACAACTAACTCAAAATTATTAGTTTCTGCGAGTACATTATCGGCAAACTCCAATCCCAATTTGGTGATTTTTGCATTAAGATCGCGTAACTTTTGCTTGTCTTGCTCATTCAGACCAGCACCACCTCGAATGAACTGTTTGTAGCGATCTACTAGCAGCTTCTTTTGATCGACTCGTAAATCCAATGAATCCATTTTGTTGTATAGCTTTTCAACTTTTTTGAAAAGTTTAGGGTTTAGATTTAAGTCATCTCTTAAACCTGAAAGCCTCGGTCCAACATCCTTCGCAATAAGCTTTAAATCATCATTAGTATGCGCGCCAGTCAGGTTAAAAAAAACTCTCGACACCTTAGTCAATAACTTACCCCCGTACTCTAGCGCTACAACTGTGTTTTCAAATGTTGGCTCTTCTTTGTTATTAGCCACCGTTAGAATTTCTGCCTTTGCCTCTGCAATACTTTTGTCAAATGCAGGTGCATAGTGCACGTTTTTGATTTTATCAAAAGGGGCAATTCCAAATGGGGTATCATAATCATTAAAAAATGGGTTAGTTTCAATATTTGGTATTGGTTGAGTTTTGGTTGCAGCAACAGCAACTTCTGTCTTTGCTTTCGATTTTTGATCGTCACTGTTGCAGCCTACGATAAGTGTAGACAAAACCATTGACACAATGGTCATCTTTTTCATGGGGTTCCTCTCAATTAAAGGTATTTAATTAGAAATTAATCTCATTATTATTATTGGCTAACAGTAGTAACATAGGGTATTGGTAGCTTCAATGGCTAAATTGTAAGTAATCGCAACATTGATGTTATTCCTGACTAGTCGCTATTCTTGGCTATTGCCAGCGCTTGAGTGTTTCTAGGTCGCTTTGCTTTGATTCGACCCACAACTCTTTAGTATTACCATCTTCTATAAAGTGCTCTTTTTTCCAAAACGTCGCTTTGTTTTTTAAATAGTCCATAATAAACTCAGCAGATTCAAACGCTTCTTTTCTGTGCCTTGCACAAGTTCCAACAAAAACAATCGGTTCGCCACGAGTTAAATAACCAACTCTATGGGCAACGAGCACTCGACTCAACTGCCACCTTTTTTCTGCTTGGAGTAATATTTCATCTAGCAAGGATTCAGTCATATTGGGATAATGTTCCAATGTCATGCCTATCAACCCGTCATCTTGTTTAGAAGCCCTGACACATCCTGTAAATATAACCGATGCACCATTTTCACCCTGACTCGATTGTATCTGTAAATTAAACCTTGTTAAATCTAGCGGTTCCTTAGAAATAACAATCTTTTTTCTAAACGATTTCATCCCGTTATCCACCTGTCACTGGTGGGAAAAACGCCACTTCATCACCGTCATTAAGAAGCGTGGATGTCTCAGCCATTTGTTGATTACAGGCGATTTTTACATTTTTATTCGCCTCTGCAAACAATCTTTGCCACCGTTCGCCTTTCTCAGCCAGCATTTGACAGAGATCGCCAATGGTTGCCTCATTATCTAACGACTGTTCAATTTGTGAACAGTTGAGTTGTTCTTTAAAACTCGCGAAAAAAATCACTTTAATATTTATCATCACTCTTCCAAACACACTGCAATCAGATTTGAACTAAACTTCTCGTTTCCATTCGCCGGATTTTCCGCCGGATTTAGTCTCTAATTGTATTTCAGTCACAATCATTCCTTTGTCTATAGCCTTACACATATCGTAAATCGTTAAACCAGCTACCGATGCCGCACACAGCGCCTCCATTTCAACCCCCGTTTGCCCAGAAACCTTGCATAATGTGCAAATATTAATCGCATTATTATCCCAGTCAGGTGTCAAATCGACTTTGATTGAAGTCAACATTAGGGGGTGACAAAGAGGGATAAGATCTGACGTTTTTTTAGCCGCCTGGATTGCGGCGATCCGTGCGACCGCCAACACATCACCTTTTTTATGCGTACCCTCAACAATCATTTTAAGAGTTTCAGCTGACATCATTACGCGTGCCGAAGCCTCCGCAATACGAGAGGTCATTGGTTTTTCACCAACATCGACCATTTGTGCTTCGCCTTTTTCATTTAAATGGGTAAAATGAGCCATATACGTCTTCTATCGTTATTAAGGATTAAATAAATGGATCATATCCATGTCACTGTTGCCGCTATTATAAAGCGAAATAGCCAATATTTGTTAGTAAAAGAACAAGCGAGTTCCGGCGAGATCGTATTTAATCAACCAGCTGGTCATGTGGAGCTAAAAGAGTCGCTTACTGATGCGGTGATTCGCGAAGTCAAAGAAGAAACAGGTTTGGATTTCACACCTTCATCACTGATTGGTACTTATCTATTAAGTCCTGCAGCAAATGGTAAGTCCTATTTACGTTTTTGTTTTGTTGGTGAAGTGCCCAAAAATCAAACAGCTAGCCCCCAAGACCCTGAAATTATCGACAACTGCTGGTTCACTCTTGAGGAAATTACCGAAATGAGCCTTAAAGAAATAAGAAGCGCACTTGTTTTACAATGCATTAATGATTATCTTGATGGTAAACGGATCCCTTTAGAAACTATAAGTTATTTCAGAGATGAGCATGGTTTAGCGGAACAATGTTATAATGCACTTAGTCAATAATTCCCTCTCTTTTGTCTTAAGTAAATAAAATCATCATGTCGAAAATTTTAAATAAACTGCAAAATCGAACAGAAGATCTTTCGTCAACGAAAGTAGTCGTTGGTCTGTCTGGTGGAGTCGATTCATCGGTCGCTGCCTACCTCCTCACGCAACAAGGCTATGATGTTATCGGCGTTTTTATGAAAAACTGGGAAGAAGATGATACTGATGATTATTGCTCTGCCGCCGAAGACATGGCAGACGCAAAATCTATCGCAGATAAACTGGATATTCCATTTAAAACCATCAATTTTTCTGCTGAATATTGGGACAGAGTTTTTGAATATTTTCTCGAAGAATATCGCGCTGGGCGTACACCAAACCCTGATGTTATGTGCAATAAAGAAATCAAATTTAAAGCTTTTCTGGATTATGCGATTGTGTTAGGAGCTAATTACATTGCGACAGGTCACTATGTTCGAGTTGATCGTTCCAGCGGCTCATCACTGATGTTAAGAGGCATTGATAGCAACAAAGATCAAAGTTATTTTTTATATACTCTCAATCAAGAGCAACTCAACAAATCCTTATTTCCTGTTGGTGAATTGGAAAAAAATGACGTAAGAAAAATTGCCGAAGAACAAGGATTTGTAACCGCAGATAAAAAAGACAGCACCGGAATTTGTTTTATCGGCGAAAGAAAATTTAAAGACTTTCTTGAACAATTTATTCCCGCACAACCAGGTGATATTGAAGATGAACACGGCAAAATTATTGGTAAACATTGCGGACTTATGTACCACACTTTAGGTCAAAGAAAAGGCATCGGCATTGGCGGCTTAGCAGATAAAAGTGAACAGCCTTGGTATGTTGTCGCGAAAGATCTAAAGCGTAATGTATTGGTTGTTGGTCAAGGTCATAACCATCCTTTAATGCTTAGTAAAGGGTTGATCGCATCTCAATTTCACTGGATACAACCGGACAATATTTCAGATTCATTTCGATGTACGGCACAATCCCGCTATCGACAGCAGAACTTTGATTGCCTGGTCGAAAGAGTAGATCAAGAAAACTGGCGTGTCACTTTTGATGAAAAACAAAGAGCTGTGACTCCTGGGCAATCAGTTGTTTTATATAAAAACGAGCAATGTCTGGGTGGTGGTATTATCGATACCATTTTGCAAAAAATTTAAAGTATAAATTTTAATTTAGGATAAAACATATTTTAATGAATATTAATCAACAATCTATTGATCAAGTAGTTGCCTTAGCTGGACTCGCTCAATCAGTTAGAATCGTTCAACATATCGCGTGGAAAGGACAAACCAATCAGACAGACTTTAAAGCCGTTATCGCTAGCTTACTTCGTATCAATGCAGAATCAGCCGTTGCGGTCTACGGCGGTAGTTTTGAGGTAAGTACTGGACTAAGATTAGTAAAACAACAATTAGATACAACTAACAATAAAAAAGATCCCGAGTTTGTTGGCTTGATTATTAATCTGCTGAGTCTACATAAACAGCTTGTCTCTCAAGCAGAAATCATAAACGAATTATCGGGAAAAATGGAAACATTATCTAAAAAATATGCCGGAGAAAACTTTTATCAAAACGAAGATTTATTTCAACAACTTTTACAAGACTGCTCCAAAACCTACAAAGACACTGTATCAAAATTACCTAACAGAATTCAAGTAAAGGGCGAACCAAAATACTTAAAACCAATAGAAAATCAAATTCAAGTCAGAGCAGCTTTACTTTGCGCCATAAGGAGTATTTTTTTGTGGCGACAATCTGGCGGATCTCGATGGCAATTTTTGTTTAAGAAAAAAAACATTCTAGAAGCTGCGAATTACTTACTTAATAATCCACAGAAAACCTAAGCAATTAATAGCTAAAAATACTACCTACCTAGGAATGCTTTAAATGCCGCTTTGGATTCTTCACTTTTTAAACACTCTGCAAAAATAGCGGCTTCTTTTTTCATCAGATCAATCACATTCTCAATTTGATCGGCTTTTAATAATGATTTAGTTTCAACGAGTACTCTAAATGAGTTTTTTGCCAAGTCTTGAGCCGTTTTTCTAGCGTTATTCCAAGTCGTTTCAGTGTCTTCAAAAACATTATTGATTAATCCACAATCCAAAGCTTCTTTAGCGAAAAATGTTCGACCAGTCAATAACCAATCGTTTGCCTTTGCTGTTCCACACCTTTGTGCTAACAATTTGGACGAACCACCTTCTGGTGTCAGTCCTAGTTTAATAAAAGGCACTGAAAACTTAGAATCTTCCGAAGCGTAAGTAAGATCGCAATGTAAAAGCATCGTAGTACCGATGCCTACAGCTGCACCACCCACAGCACAAACAAGTGGCTTGCTTAAACTGGCGATTGTGTTTAAAAACTGAACGACATTACTTGATTCATTGAACTCAGTTTTAAGAAAATCGGCAAGATCATTTCCCGCACTAAAATGCTTATTATCGCTACGTAAAAAAATTACTTTAATATTGGCATTATCTTCAGCATATTTCAGTTGCGCAACCAACGAGCCATACATCTCATCAGTCAGTGCGTTCATTTTATCGCCGCGCGCGATTTGAATTTCAAGAACCTGATTGTCGATTTCAGAAAAAATTTCTTTAGTATTTATCGACTCTAGCAACTGATTAGTGCTCATTTTTAGCTTCCTCTTTTGGTCTAACCAAATCACTTTGGTAATGAGCGAGCATTATCGCATACACTGTGTACGTGGCGATAGATCACGGTCATTGTGGAGTCCACCAGTACCTACGGTGATATCTTTCGTTATCAATCTCTGCTTTGTAGATTTGGTATCCATCAAGCTAGTGCTAAGCGAGTTCACGATACGAAAGAAGTCTACGATGGTGCTCCTAGCTTACATGATGCAAAAGCGACCAGTTTTATTACACGTTTTTATTTAGATGGACTGACGAAATCATGGCGAGAGTTAAATGAATGGAACGACAACACTCGAGCCCATGCTGCGATACCCCTAAATTACTCTTTGTCTGATAAGTAAATACGCGCGTCGCTCTTCAGATAGACTTTTAGTCGACGCCTCATTATCAGCATATAGGCTGATTCTCCATCACTAACGGACTCCAGATTACTATTTGACTATTTGACTATTTGACTATTTGACTATTTGACTATTTGACTATTTGATATAAGCTATTTCAATTGATGTCTTTTGCTTACCATTCTCATCAACAAACTGATAAATTGCAACATGTGGTAACTGTTGATAAAGCTCCACATTTGCTAGCGGCTCAAAATCTTTTTTCATATTCATCATATAAATCACCATACCTTCATCGTATGTTTTCTTACCAAACTTAGTCAGATGATTATCATAAAATTCTGTAATCTTGCTCAAACTATCGTTTGAATGAAAGATAGCAACAGGTATAGCCTTTGGATTATCTTCGTTCACCATATCACCCATAAAATGGCTAACAATTTTACTTGGCAAATAAATAGGCAATGTAATTTGCCCCTCGGTTCCTTTACTTGCTGCTTCACTCATGGCAATGATCGATCCTAATAATTCTTTGCCTCGTTGCTGCTCTACTAGCACTTGTTGCTCAAGCTCTTCCTTAGACATATTCGAATAATCCACATCCGCTCCTTCTGAAGATGCTTCATCGTCGGGATACTCATCTTTACATTTATTTAATAGTGATTTATCTGTCCCTAGCCGTTGCTGGGTTTGACTATTAAAACAGGCATTCATTGCATTTTCAGAAGATTCAGCAAAACCATGCTTATCCATACAATATCGCATAGTATTGCGAAAAACCTCTAAAAACTTTGACTCAGACACGCCTAAGCAGGTCGTCATTCCCTTAATATCAGGATCGAGCTTCAATTGTTCAAGCGACATATCAATCATTGCATCTATCTGATCAGCCTTTACTTGAGTTGTAATATTGATAACAACGCACATAAGCACAGCACTTATCACTTTAACCATTTTTTACTCCACTAATTGAATTTGCTTGTATTACTTGCGGTCACTTATTGAAACTCAGCCAAAAACGCCGCATAACTTTTTGTAGATAAACTGTGACTCTCATAAAATTCATTAATCGATTCGGGCTTAACTCTTCTATAGAACTCGTAAATGACTATTTTATAACCGCTGGCTTGAAGGTTAATCCCTTCTTTTTTTAAAATACGCGTATATAAAATTATCAAGGTTTGTTCTGGAGAGTACCTTGTTTCTGGTATAGAGTATATAGTAAATATAGTACCCAGTTTTCATCATCTTTATTGCTTTTAATTTTTTTTATATCGAATGGAATCGGCTTATCATTTTGACTCAAAATACTTCCCCACAGCCACGCTTTTGCGTAGTAGCTTTTTGGAAATATCAGATCAGGATTATAGGTTTCTAGAAGCTTCTCAGATTGGTAAACAACTTGTTTAAATTTCAAAAAACTAATAGCCTCCGCTAGATTGACGATTTGCTCACGTTCTTGACTGAGAGTTTGTAAACAAGCATGTCTTTCGATATTCAACCAAACAGCGGTTCGCTCCTCATATGGTAGGTTTGACATCACATCGATCAATAACCATGGAAAATGTTTCCAAAACTCACTCTTTTCTTGGTCACTACAACGACTATATTTTTGAATGAACATTAAATATTCGTACGATTTTCCAGAAAAGTGAGTCTTATTAAGAAGGTGATCGGAGAACGCAAACGCCTCTACTCTTTTACCCTGAACAGTAAAGTATTCTTGTTCACCAACGGGTCTCGATATTGCTTCGGAGAATATTGTCTCGGCTAGAGGTAGACCAGAGTTTTTTAGGCGTAAAATACCTTCGGATGAATGCTTTAAAAATCTTGATCGAACAGCATTTTGGTCAACCACCGGGAAATAATCGGAGTTTTTTTGTTTAGTAAATGACAAAAATAAATCTTGGAAAAGCGCCTTATTTCCTAAGTAATGAACCGTTAAATCACTGTCGGATAACATGCCAATGCTTTTGGTCATATTGGCTATTTCTTCGTTGCTTTCAATAGATGATAACGGACTAATTTCCTTATGAGATGCCAAAATAAGCAAGTCGCTATCATCTAATAGGTAGAGTTGATAAAATTCAAAATTGTTAGCTAGGGCATTTGCTATTGTTGCTAAAAGCTCGGGGGAAAGTTCATAGGTTTGCAACCACTGGGAAAAAATGCCAGTAGCTGAAATGTGGTGCCCAACTCTCGAATAAAATTCATCACTAAATAGAGAAGACACTCCGCTAACCCAAGGATTTGAGGGTTCTGCAATAATCAAATCATAAATTACTTGATTGTTAGAAAAAAAAGTTTTTGCATCCTCATAATAAATATGGTTCCTAGGGTCGTCAAAAGCACGCCATGACTTTTTCGAAAAAAATCGAGCAGCTTCAACAATAGCAGGCTCGATCTCTATTGTATCAACAGATTTGACTTTATCACTCGCCAAAACAGAATGGGTCGTCATTCCAGAACCAAATCCAATCACTGCGACTTTTTCAGGATTAGACGATGAAAGTACAGGAATTAGCCCCAGCAACATTTGGGTTGGTTCATCGCCGCTCAATTCGGGATGACGGCGAATTGACGCATCTGGTTTTCCGTTAGTTGCAAGTGAAATACTGCCGTCAGTTTCAAATACCGAAATACTTGCCGTTTTACCATCTTTATAAAAAAGTATTTCACTATCATAATCGATCAGACCATTGCGAAAAACACCCGAAACCAATTTATTCTGATTTAGATCGCCTTGGGTAAACAACATAGAAAAACATAATAATGACGCAATACAAATCCCAACAAATTTTGGTAAGCTTGTATAGTATTTGAAAAGTAACATCAAACCAAGACCGGCAATAACATCGACTAATGCTCCGACAAAAAGAGCATTGCCTGCGCCGATTAATGGAAAAAGCAAGTGGATGCATATCAGCACACCCGCAATCGAACCTAAAGTGTTAAACGCATAAACCTTACCAACATTTTGACTGCCGTTTTTATCAACCAGTATTTTTGTAATTAAAGGTAATGTCATCCCTGCAAAGATTGTCGCAGGTAGCATAATAATTAAACAAATAGTATGACTAATTATATTGTACGCAAAAAATGCTGGACTAACTTTGTTTAGCGAAAGATAGGTAATTTGCATAAACTCGAATGCGTAGTTATATAGCAATAAGCTTAAAATTGCGGCTATCCCCATGGCCAATTGGATCACGGCTAAAGTCCCTATAGGATTTTCTAGATGGTCAATTCTTTTTCTAATAATAAATCCACCTAGCGCGAGTCCCAAAATAAACGAACTTAACATTAATTCAAACGAATGTGTTGCACTTCCAAGTATTAAACTAATCAAACGTATCCAGGTGATTTCATATATAAAAGAGGCTAAACCCGTTAAAAATGCTAATAGCATCAATGCGAAATAGATCTTATTCACATTTTTTTTCGGTTCAGTTTTGGTTAAAATAATACTCCTTTTTATACTAGAGAACGTTTTAAAGTAACTAAATATTAGAATCGAAATACCAATATTGATCGCACCAGAAAACAGCATTGTTGCTTTTAGACCGAGCATATTAATTAGCAAGAATCCGCTAGCTAGAACACCAATCGCAGCGCCAAGACTATTGCTAAAATATAATAACGATAACTTTCTGCCTGCTTCACCTTTCTCTCTATTTAAAAAACCATTGGCAATCAACGGAAAAGTCATGCCAATTAGAATCGACTGTGGGATGATAAGTAGTGATGATATTCCCCACTTGATAAAATTGGCACTTGCAACTGATTCGACATTAGGCGCAACTGAATCAAAGAAAAAACTGGTCACCCATAAACTTACATCGTGAAAAATTAGTGCAAAAATCCCCAGCGCCAGTTCGACTTTTGCGTAGGATATAAAGAAGTTTTTAGTACTATGAGTGCGTTTGGCTGCGAACCAGCTACCAAATGCCATTCCGAGCATAAATATACAAAGGACTAATGTCTGTGCGTAAGCTGCGTGACCAAGAAATAATTTAAGATAGTGAGTCCAAATGGATTCGTATATTAAACCGGCAAATCCAGAAAGAAAAAATATGAGTAATAATAGGCGCTGTGGGAATATACCGCGAGAAACATGTAACATAACTACAACCATTTATACAAAACATAGACCCGCATTTACGACATTAATAAAAACACTTTGATTTAATTTTTATTACGACCATCCAAACATCTAAAGCTTTACCAGCTCAACTCTTCGATTAAAGTGTCTACCGCGAGAATCGCTATTCGATGTCATTGGAGAAAGCGTACCAATCCCGTTAATTGATACTTGCTGAGATTTGATGTTGTATTTTTTGAGTAAAATTCGTTTTACAGCTTTCGCTCTTTCCATCGACAATTTCATATTATATTCGAGAGAACCAGTATTATCAGTATGACCAACAATCGCGAATCGAGTTTTGTCATTCGCTTTTAAGAGCTGACTCATCGAAACTAAAGCTGGTGTTGATTCTTGCTTGAGCACCGACGATCCCTTGTCAAAATATATTCCGTCAACAACTACTCTTCCATCTTTTTCAATCGTTCTTAACATATCATCAGTTTCAACAACCACATCAAAGAGATGTTGACTTGGCGTCGATACAATATCGACGAGCGTTCGAGTTTGACCATCTATTTCACTGATATAAAAAGCGACAAACTCCGTTTCTTTTGATTCGACAGGTGCTTTTCGAGCGGCAAGATAATACTGTTTCTCTTCACTATCACCAACAAGTCCAGTTAAATAAAGTTGCCAACCAGAAACGTCACCGCAGTCTTTAGTTTCACAAGAAAAAAGTTCTTCATAACCATTGGCTTTCAAACTATTTCTTACTTGAATATACACATTACTGGCACTTTGCTCTATGTCATAGTCATAGATTTCTCGGCTAAATTTCCCCTTAAGCAATTGGCTCGAATCAAGTCTAAAACCTCTTGTAGCTTCTTCACTGTCTTGCTCCTGATAAAATGGTACAGATGTGATTAGCGTGTAATTATCTTGAACTCGATGCCATTGCCTGAATAGTTCAGCATTTTCACCAATATGGACAAGACGCTCTCTCGCCATTTGATTAAAACTAACCGTAACTAATGATATATAAAATACTATTTTTAATATTTTTTTCATCATTTATACCTTTGTTAAATGTATATTATTTGAGATTAGTAGCAACGACTGGACTCTGCATTCTCACTATCGCATGAGAAGTAATCGCCATATGTTCACCACCACCTAGAAGAGCTCCTAAATTACAAGTCTTTTGTTCTGGTGAAGCAGCAATACCCAAAAAACCACCTTTTATAATATTAAAAATAACTGTTTTTAACACCGGTACTTTGAGTTTATAACACCAATAAGTTTTAATTTTGAGCAGATTTGCATCTTGAATATTAATTTTCTGAGCTGTTCCTGCAACTGTTATATTTTTGGTCGTTGTAGGACGAAAATTTAAATTATCATTGGGCATTATCCATTGAAATTTCTCTTTTTTATCACTATTAAGCTGGTACATTCTCTGTACTTTAAATGAATCGAACATCTTTTTTGTTGGAGAAACAATTGAAATCGTCTCTTTTTTAGCGTTCATCAATTTTTCATATGCAACAGACCCTATTAACCCTTTGCCTAAACCGGTTATTCCTGTTGAGCCTTTGACAAACTCAGCTATCATGCCATTCGAGAGTGCGGTTCTCATTGGTCCCACCTGGGCATGGTGCAGCGCCCCCGCTCTCGCAGCCTCAAAAGTCGCAGTGTTTAAGGTTGCTTTCGCCCTATAAACATACGTCATTTCAAATACCCCAAAAAGCAGTGAGAAAAACAGCGGCATAAGAATAATAAATTGAACTAATGATTGTCCTTGGCACTTTTTCATAAGATCATTTCCTCTTGACTTTTTCAATGAGTCTTTGATGTAAACTTGATATATATGTTTGATAAACTGAGTTCTTAGGAATTACCTGTTCTGCCGTTTCTAAAATCATTGTGGCCTGCTTAACTTTTGCTAGAGCTAAGTTATACCAAGCTCTTCCATCTTCTTTATCCAACCTTATGGCTTCTTCGAAACAACGTATAGCAGCTTTCATACGAGTTTGTCTCATATAGATATTACCGAGCTTTAACCACGGTTCCCTTAATTTTGGTTTGTCTTTAGTAATTTGTAAGTAAAGCGATTCAGCATGGTCGAGACGAGCTTCTTCGTAGGCCAGATTAGCCCTCTCGAGTTTCTGCTCCAATGTTAAATTAAGTTTAGGAATTCGTTCTAATCTTTTCGAGCTGGACGAGCAACCGACCAAAAATATTATTGTAATTAACAAGTAATAATTTTTCATTTTATGGATTCATTTATCATTAGTTTATTTCCAACTGCCAAACCATGTTTGGCAATACATCCGCTAGCGAGCTCTAAAGTATGTTGAGCATCTTTACTAGAAGTTAACCTCCATGGTTTTACATGTTCTACTAATTTTACGATTTGAAAATTTGTATCTAGAAATACAACATCAATCGGAAATCTCATACCAAACATATGAATTGATGAACAATTATAAAATAACATCGACTCGTCACTCGATATCGACTTTCTTCCGAGTAATCCTCTAGCCCGTTGAACAAAGCTCATCGGGATTGAAACGGATGCGCTCACACAGTTGCCTTCAATATCAAAACAGCTGGTGCAGATGTTTGTCATACCATTTATCCGCTTGTAAAGCTTGGAAACAATTGTATAAGTACAGGAAAAAGTAAAATAATAAAGGTTGTCGGGAAAATAAATAGTACTAATGGACCAACCAGTTTTACTGGCGCTTGCATCGCTAGCTTTTCTGCTCTTTGAAACCTTTCTACTCTACGTTGATCTGATTGAATTCGTAATGTATCACCGATAGAAGAACCGGATTTTTCTGACTGAGCGATCGACGAGACCAGGCTCGAAATTTCTTTGATCGCCAATCGTTCAGACATGTTCTTCAATGCTATAACTCGTCCACTGCCAGCTTTGATATCTCGCAGTACTTTTTGAAATTCGATATTCAATGCCCCAGGCGGTCCTTTGTCCACTGCCTGAAGTAGCGCACCGTTCAAGTTCATTCCAGCCTGTACAGCCATTGTGATAAAATCAAGATAAACTGGTAGCAACTTTATGATTGCTTTTTCTCTCTTTTTTCTGCGATCCGATAGATTTAATTCAGGAAACATAAATCCCAGAATAGCAAAAACGAAAGGAATAAAACCAACTTCTTTTTCCAGGGTAGCTAAGCCCCACCACACTAGCAATCCAAAAATAATCGCTGACACAACTTGTAATCCAAAAAACTGTTGTGGCGTTAACAAATATCCCAATCCCGAACGTTGTAATCTAATTTTACTTTTCTCGACATATTCAACACTAAGCCGTTCTCCAAGATAATGAGAAATCATATTAATTAATGGCCACATCATCCTCATCAGTATTGGAAGAGGATCCATGTATTCCCTCTTATCTTTGGGAATTTCGCGTTTTATTCGATATATGGCAAAACACAGCAATAAACTTGCAATTGCCGCTATACCACCAATCAATAAGGTTAAATCGAAATCAAACATCGATGTTCACTATTTTTTGAATGACTACATAGCCAAGCAATAACATGATCGCCATAACAGCCATTAGCGTCCACCCCAGCCAATGAGTCCAAAAAATAGACATTTGTGCTGGTTCCATTAAATAGAGACCATAACCCAAAACAATTGGCAATAACGTCATGACAATCCCTTGTGCTCGTCCTTGTGCCGTCAGAGCATCAATTTTTCCTTCCATCTCAATTTTGCGCCGTAAAGTATCGGCTAATCTCTCTAAAGTATCTGCTAAATTTCCGCCTATCTCCTTTGAAATTTGCATACCAGAAATCACTAATTTGAAATCCATTAACGGTATCCGCTCATAAATATTATTTAGCGCTTGATTAAAATCCACTCCTACTCGCAGTTCTCGCAAAAACAAATCAAACTCCTGAGCTATTGGCCCTGTTTCTTCAGAAACTACGGATTCTAACGCTTGATTGAGACTTGAACCCGCTCGCATCGCGGTGGATGATGACTGAAGCATGTCAGGCAATTGTCCAATAAATTGATTACGACGCCGTTTAGTTAAAAATTTAAACGTCAATTTGGGTACGAACCCCATCACCACAGAAAAAATTCCTGCCAATACAAAGCTATTAAAATACAAATAACAGAGTATAAATGTTACAGCGATCATTATTAAATTGAGAATGAATATTTTTTCCGGCTCTACTAATAAAAATAAATCAGCCAACCCAACTTTTGCTTGAGAAGTGAAAGTACTACGATATTGTTGAGCAGCCTGAGTGAAAAAATGTACCCCTATCCAAGTAAGCAATCCAGCTGATAGCGCTACAAATAGTGCAACGAGAATAGTGTCATTCATGATAAAACTCTACCAGTGGTAAAAATATCCATGTCGACAGTGATCCCTCTTCTTGAGAGTTGTTCGTAAAACTCAGGGACGATACCTGTCGCCTCAAAATGTCCCCTTATTTTTCCTTTGTCATCAAAATCGGTCTGCTTAAACCGAAATATTTCGCCTAGTTGAATTTTGTTACTTTCAACACCAGAGACCTCACAAATACTGGTCACTTTTCTTGTTCCGCATGCAAACCTTGTCTGCTGAATAATAATATTTATCGCCGAAGCAATTTGTTCTCTAATTGCTAAAATCGGCAATTCCATTCCAGCCATCATAACCATAATTTCTAAACGAGAAATACAATCTCGTGGATTATTGGCATGAGCCGTTGTTAGAGAACCATCGTGTCCTGTGTTCATTGCTTGCAGCATGTCTAGCGCTTCACCTCCACGGCACTCACCTACAACAATTCGATCAGGGCGCATTCTCAAACAATTCTTTACTAGCTCTCGAATTGGAACCGCTCCTTTGCCTTCCTGATTCGCTGGTCTAGCTTCAAGAGAAACTAAATTTGCCTGGCTAAGTTTTAATTCCGCCGCATCTTCTACCGTAATGATCCTTTCGTCTGAAGGAATAAAATTAGATAATACATTTAGTAAAGTCGTTTTCCCCGACCCTGTACCACCGGATATTACTGCATTTTGTTTGTATTTAACGGCATTTTCCAAGAACTGAACCATATCTTTACTAATTGATCCAAAACCCACCAAATGCTCGCCAGTCAACCGCTCTTTCATAAATCGTCTAATGGTAATACATGGACCTTTTAACGCTATTGGCGGAATTATTGCGTTTACTCGAGAGCCGTCTTTCAAACGCGCATCAACAGCAGGTGAGCTTTCATCGATCCGCCTTCCTAGCGGTGTAACAATTCTTTCGATAGCAGAAAGTACCGCTTTATCATTAGTGAAAGTGACGGACGATTCATAGAGCTGCCCATCTTTTTCATAAAATATTTGATCACACGCGTTGACCATTATTTCACTCACGCCTTCCATCTCAATTAATTCTTCTAACGGGCCTAAACCTACCGCCTCGTTAAGAACTTGCTTACACAACTCACTCGGCACTATTTCCGCTGGCAATGATTTTAAACCCGAAACAATATCTTGTATTAGTTTTTCAGAAAGCTCCTTTAACTCCTCATCCGACATTTCATTTACATTAATTCGTCTTAAGTCCATTTGTTTTAACAAATCCTGATGGACTACTTCTCGCCATTTTCTTAATAGTGCTTTATCTGTAATAGCGGCATCCTTTGTGGCACCATTAACATCATCAAGAGAACTGGAACTCGTAACGTTCGTTGATTTTTCTTGCTCCTCAGGTTTACTTTCTCCATTTTTGGACTTGTTTTTCTCTGATGCTGCAGCACTGATGCTAGCCAAAGAGCTCAATCCATCAGCTTGATTTATTTGGCGGTTAATCACTTGAATGTTATAAGCATTTATGCGGATTTCATCATTTTTTGATAACGGACCAAAGGTTGTAATTCTATTTCCATTGACGAATGTTCCATGCTTTGTATTATTGTCATCGACAAAGATCCCATTGGCGGTTGCATATATATCTGCGTGCTCTTTTGCAACCTTCCATCCATGCAAGCTAACGAAACAATCTTCAGACTTACCCAAAGTGCACTTTTGATCGGTACACAAAAGGTTGGCAACATTGGTTCCTTTATTCGTTTTAACAATTAGTTCGAACATAGCCTATTACTCTAACAACTCGTCTTCGATTTCAGATTTGGAAAGCACTTTTTTCAAACTATCAATATGTTTTGCCAAATCTTCTGGAATGGTATCGTCAGGTGAAACAATTTGTGGTGTAACAAGGATCACCAGTTCGGTTTTATTTTCATTAAAATTTTTGGATTTAAATAATTCGCCGAATATCGGGATATCACCAAGTAGCGGAACTTTTTCCACTGCCTTGCTATCAGTAACTTGTACTAACCCCGAAATAATCATGGTGTCGCCCGATTTCAAATTTAACACAGATTCTGTTTCTCGAGTTAAAAGCCCCGGTACACCGTTAACAATAGTTGAAAAATCGAGTGTGCTCATTTCAGCTCTAATCGAAGAAATAATATTGCCGTGTTCGTCTGAAATGGGTTCAATATCAAGCTGAATACCGTAATCCTGCATTTGCACTACGGGCTGACCAAACTCATTTAGTACCGCTAAAGGGTACGAGCCTCCAGAATGAAAGCTTGCAGCTTCGCCACTCCTTGTACTTAAATTGGGTTCTGCCAGTGTCCGCGCAGCGCCATCTTCCTTAAGTAAATTAATTTGAGATGATAAACCAAAAACCATTCCAAGATACGAATAGCTAGATGCATCATTAAAGCCTATAACTGGCGCATCTGGATCAAATAAACCCGAACCAAGGGTGTCATCTTCATTGAGTACCACATATCGACCATTCGCTCTGAAGTTTCTAACAAAACCAATATTCGGTCCCGCTGCAACTCTATTCCATGCAATACCTAGATTTTTTGTATAATTTTTATTGACTTCTAGTATCTGGATTTTAAAATTAATCATATCCTTCATGATGACATTCTCGGCAGTTGCCATTGAAATTACCCCCGGAAACTGACCGATAACCTCTTGATATGATTCAAAACGATCTGGAGATACTTTTCCTTCGATGATAAAATATCCGTCAATTTCGTTTACAGAAACTTTGTTGAAACTGCGTAACACTTTGCGCAAAGTTTTTAACCCTCTGACAGTATTAGATGCGGTAATAACGACTCTATAACTTTCGAATCTTTCTCCTTTCTTCCAAATATGAATATCTGTTTCGCCCGGAGCTTTTGGGATCAATAGTAGTTGTCCGTTTTCAAGAATACTACTTCCTAGAATGGTATCTAAACCGATCGCTACCCGAATAACCTTACCGACATCCAGAGTCTTTACTGAGCCAACATGTAACGATATAATTTTTTGCTTCTTTGAAGATGCCTCCAGCGTATTAATATTAAAAAGGCAATAAAATACAACTATAAATACGAAACTACGATTAATCATTTTTATTCCTAAAATTTTATTCTGTTACGGCGAGTTCATTCGCTTTTTTATTTTTATCTTCGTTTTTCTCATTATTGTTTGTTTTATTTTTTTTGCTTAAGCTATGAACCATTTTAGTATTGTCTAACTGAATATTTGATGCCATGCTTTTGATCGTTGGGTTAATAACACCTGCCTCACTATTACTTGAAGAATAGAATTGATAGCTATCGGAGCGTCTGTTAGTACTATTTAGGTCTAACTGAGTAATCAAATTAGAATCGTGTAGATTACTATCTTTTTTGTTTCTCAACATAAAAACAATATCGCCGATATCTCTCGCTAAAACTAACTTTGATGCATCATCGAATTCCAAGCCAACCGTCACATTAGAGTAACTTGCTTCTGCTCCATTTAGGGCAACGAAATCCTGTTCTTTTGAAACGAGAGGCATTGAATCAACAGCTAATACTCTGACATTTTGCAATAAGGGTCTTAAGTTTTTTTGAGATTCAGCACCGCCATTCTGATCGACTTCCATTACCAACATTAGGTCTACAAAATCGCCCGCTACTAACATTCCTGATGCAGAATTCAAAGGATCTATTTCGAGTGTAATCGCTCGTTCATTCATTTCAAGTAGATCAGAGAAACGTTCTATACCTAGACCTGCAACAAAATGAGACAGGAGAGGCTCTCCAGCAGCCATCGGAAATCTAATGACCTGCCCATTATAATGTTCAAAATCATCTGGAGTGATGGCAAACGCCGAGATGTTGTTAGATACTATTTCAGCAACCGCCATATTTTCCGGTCCTACTATGTCACCAGGCAATATATCAACAGCTGCTACAACATAAGAAGAGGTGGTCGCTCGCTCTCCCATGATTTGCTCCCTGAGCAGTCCCTCTTTATTGGTCAGGTAACGGGTCGCTAGCCAGAAGGCACCACCGGCAATAACCATTGCAATGACTAATAATCCCCAATTTTTAACGGGATTTTCCCGTTTTACTTCAGACATATATTTGGTTTATTCCCCAATTCTCTATAAATTACAATCTCTATTTTTTTGCTTTTTTAGGTAAATGTGGCATAGACGCAGCGTAAACATAGGCAGAATGCTCTTTTTTAACTGCGTCAATCAACATCTTCGAAACTGACTTGCCGTTATTAACCGGAGCAAACAAAATACCTACTAAAATACCAACACCTAAGATATATTCGATAATTCCATAACCTGAATTTTTGCGATTCATACACTCTCCTCCAACTAAGATTATTTATTCACAATCACCGCTATAACATTTACATCTTTCATCAGAGGCACTGTTGTCGCGGTTAAATTAAGTTCGTCTGCTCCTTTTCGCATCAATAGAGCACCCTTACCGCCTGACTCATCGACATTGACCTGTTCTAGATCCCACCCTTTGCTCTTATATCGATTTTTATAAAAATTTATATTGTTCGCTATTGATGATCGATTGGTTAGCCAAATAGTACGGGATTTTTTATTTAGATCAGTAGCCTTAATATCATTAATAAACTCCGAGCCGCTGAGGGATGGAAATCCTTTTCCAATGTCTTTTTCCTTACCACTCTTCAATATTGAAGGCAAATTGGAAACCGCGATAAAACCGTGTGTTGTTTTCTTTAATTCGTCATAAGTCGCCTGAACGGTATATAGCTTCTTTTTCTTCATCCATGAAATAATTTTCCACTCCTGAAACTCACCAATTTTTATATCCCCGACTTCGCTTCTATAAAATTTCTCAAGTGCCGCAAACTTTCTATCGGTTTGAAATTGAATAATTCCCACATCCATTCCATTCATATTCATACCATCTGATACAATTTGAGCTTTCACAAATTCAGGAACCAACAATTTGTCCATTGATATATCATTACTACTTGCATTTGAATTAAATGAAAAAAGCAACAAGCCAAAAAATATTGCTACTATCTTTTTTCCTTTGTTAATACTCATAATAACTACCCCCTATTTTTTTTTGTATTTTGCTAGCCGGACTTTAGGCACTGCATCAACAACAACATGACCAAATATTAATTTATTACTATGTACTTCTTCTGCAACGGGAGTCCAAGCCAAGCCGTTTCGAACTGTATTAATAACTTTCGTATCGAATAAATCCAATATTACCGTTCCTTTAACTTGTTTTTTGGCATGCGCAGCGCCTGCAGCATTCCAACCGTCCGCCATAATAGTATTGGATCGATTAATCTCTATTTTCTTGTCGAAAACTTTGTCAAACAGTATAGGTGGTTCAAGGGTCATGCTAACTGTTGATGTATAAGCACCGCCAACATTAAGATCTAAACTACTAACCTTGCCTAGTAAATTAAAAAAGGGTTTTAATGTCTTCGCAGCCATACCGGGAGCTTGGACTTCATTTTCAGTTGCGGTAATAAATGACTTAGTCTCCTTCTTCCCCTTTTTCTTCATTTTGTAAATTGATTTTTGTGTTTTTGCTCCTTTCCTCCAATATAAATTCGAAATAGGATCAACTTTTTCTACCGTTTTAGCATCGTTTTGAGCTAGATAAATGCCGGTATCTTTTTGAGAAAATATCCGGTTTTGTACCTCAAAGCCAATCTTATCAGCACTTTTAACAGTATTGATCCCACCAAGTGATTTCAGAGTTTTAGGCAGTTTTTTATACCAAACGGTTCTTTCCCATGCCGAATATCTAGCGGATTGCTCGAGCTTTTGCTTATTATCAACATACTTACCTATTAATGGTATTCCGAAAAATAACGGCGCTAGGACGAGACTGGTGACAATTATAAATTCAGCTAAAACAGCACCACTTTGACGCTTTCTGGTTACATGAATTTCACTAATTTTTATTGATATATTTTTTGATTTCATTAGTGTTCTCCTATTTAAAACTATTTATTGTTCTAATACGAAGTTTATAAAACTGATTCGACATCAAGCTCCCGACAGCCCTCGCGAGCATTTTTCTGCTCTCTCTGTCACCATCATATCCGTCTTTATCGCGGACAACGTTTCCTAACTAGCCCAAACTTCTTCAAAAAAGGTAATGGGTAAACTTAGACATTTGTTCCAAAAAATCGAAGCGATTCTTTCAATATGTTCATCTGCAGAACCGGGGTGGTCAGATCCTATTTCAATTGCCAACTTTATGACACGATTCATCGTACTACTAGAAATTTCTTCTGCATCAAATGGATAGCTAAGTCCATTAGAATCAGCCATATACTTCATCCCTTCAAATTTCGTTTGCGGATATCCTGCTTCAGCCATTACTCCCATATGATGAGCCAATCCAACAAAAGCAATCATTCCATAACCTTGGCATTGCTCAAATCGATCATTCATTGCATTAACACGTATATACTCTTCAGAGCCACGGAGCAAACTTTCATCGGTGGATTTTGTCGTGTATGGGTTTTTTAAATCGTATATCTCAGTATACGTCAACGCTTTATCTGAGCCGATAGCAAAAGGACTAATCAAAACTAGTGTTAAAATGCTGATAAATAGCGCTAATTTCATAATTTTTTACTCAATTTAATCTATTTACTTTAACAAATTGGCTGCGAAGACTGCTGCGAAACGTTCTTTGTTTGTGGTATCAATTAATCTGGTTTGCCAAAACGGATTGTATAAATTTCCATACTCACGATATCCATCGGCTCTTTTCCATAAATCACGTGGGCGAGAAAAGTATGTTTCTGCTTTCGCCACACCGTATAGAGTATCGTTGACAATACCGCCATCTTTTTCAATTTTAAATAGATCCGGGCGGTTGTATTTAGCATCCGTTTTATCTAATGTTTCTTGCACACGTATTTTCTTGGTTTTTTTATTAAGTAACGCCACCATATTAGGTCCAGTGTCTTTTTTGGTGTTACTTTTTAAATCAAAAAACGTCCGCAGCCCTTTGATATTTTTTAGATTATTGTTGCCGTCTGTCAAAGCCGCTATCCCGTTGGACCATTTATTCTTCCAGGCATACTCACCATCTCCCCAATGTTCCCATTTACGTAACTTTCCCTGATGCCCTTGCTCATGGAAATTTTGGTATTGCCCCTTAGGCGGTTTAGACCAAGCCCATTCATTCCAATTCCATTTCTTCTTAAATGGTTTATACTTACTGTAGTTATAGAATTTTTTATTATCGGCTAACGCATGACCGGCTCCCCAGCCCACTGGAAGGATCTCATTGGTACTATCTTTTTTGCATGGAATGGGGTTCCATTTTCCGCATTTCCCCCACCATTGTGCATAATGCCATATACTCACATTGTCCATTGCGGTCCATTCCCATTTTAGTTTTTTACCCGCTCCCCCAAATCCTCCTCCTTTAGCTGATTCAATTTCCATAAAATCGGTACCACCCTTTTTTTGAATGGACATTTTGTTTTTTAGAATGATTATATTAAGAAGAGTAGTCCATTTAAACCAGAAATAACTACGGTTTTGAGAAAATGGATCACGTGAGCTTTGTACCACATCGGCAAACTCCTGAAATCGTTCTCTAACAGCTTTAACTTTCGTCTTATTTCCCGTCTTAGGATCATGGTTAAGTTGAACATTTTTGTCCCAAGATTGAAGCACTTTCGCAAGTGTTGCTCCACCAACTAATAGATTAGTTTCTACATCTTTATCATTTGCTTTGGCAACGTCATTGTAGGTAGACATAGCCATGGCAACTGTTCCCCCCTGAAACGCAATTTGAGCCTTTGACAAAACCCCGATCAAAATATCTGTCGCCGTGATGCCCAGCTTGGCTGATTTATCAACCACCTTTTTTGCCATCGCACTAAATTTAGCCATTGCCGTTGTTGCCGCTTTTAACGCCTGTCCTATAACCGGAATAACTCCTATTATACTCATGACTTTATCAAGGTTTGATACTGCCGTGTCTAACATGTGAGTCCACGAACTCAATCCAACCATTTGCCCAATAGCCACTTGATTTGCAACCATACTTCGATTGGTATAAGCAATAAAATTCATATCTCTCGATATGACATTAACCGTGCTATAAACAGTCGCATCCGTCGTATTTTGCATACGTATTCTTTCAGCGGCGACTGTGCCATTGTCATATAACGAAAAACCAGCTAGCAGCACAGACGCAATAAAAGCAAGAAATAAAACCATTGTATATCCACTACTTTTTCGCATCGTTTTCATTTTATTCTCTCTCTAATTACGCGTTGAAACGCTATCTCATCATGTAAAACAAAAGCTGTCATTATTGAAACCAATTTAAACTTCCTTCAAAAATACAACATAGAAGGAAGTTATAAATTTTATACTTAATATTACTCTACGCCTGCACCTGTATTACCACCTTGATCTTGATAGTCAGCTAAAGTCGCATGTTTTGCGCCTTTCTTTTCAGCTGATTTACCAGCTTTATCGGTAGCCGCTCTCGACTTAGTAGATGCTTGACCACCTAATTCAGCAGCCATCGTTCCGACTTGACCACGAACAACATCACCAAACATTGTAAATGCAGCAATAGCCGCAACTGCTATCAAAGCAACAATGATGATGTATTCAGTCATACCTTGGCCCGTTATTTTTTTCTTCATAGATTGATTATGCATAGCTCTTTCCTCTCGTTGTTTAAAAAAATTGAGGTAACCCTCTTCACCCACACTTTCATCAACTCCACAAATGTTATATGTTTTATTGATGCCTTCAAAGGCAGAGCTGAATGTACTAAAAGAGTACGCATCAACACATCGCCAGAAGTTATTATTTTGCTGTCTCGTTAATTTCCCTAAAATAGAATTGAGTTATATTGCCGTTATAAAGATTCCAATAATCTCAATTTTATTTTAGAAAACTCTTAGTCTACTTTTTACAAGACGCAAAAGTTCGTTACTGAATATCAGTAATTGTTTAACTACAATTCCATTAATTAGTTTTAAGACTATTCTCTATTCGGCGTTCTTACTTGAACACCTAACCCAATCGAACTTTACATTTTCCTAAATAAAATTCAGAGATTCGTCTGTCGAATATTTCATGTAAAAGAAATATATATTAGAAATTCGTACGAACGTTCAAAATAACAAGCTAATATAAAACCGCCGCTTTCTTGACTTTATAGTGTGTAACTGACATTTTTTTGTCAATGTAAATAATACCATAATCTAAAATATGGAGAAAAAACGAGACCAAATTCTCATTTAAACGGAAATATATCTATTTTTATATTTAAATGAGATGCCGGAAATTCGAATTTGCGTAAAAATATATTTGAAAATGAGATAGTATTTCTCGCATTTTATAAAAAAATAATTTTAAGATGCACTAAAATAAACGACAAAAGAAAACGTCTTTTTTATAAATCCGAGAAAGAAAATATTGAGATTGTCGCTATCACACTGATAAATGAGTGCGATTAAAAAAATAATGAATGCTCATTATTGAGAAATACGCACTTAATGGTGTAGTTCGATCCCTGCTCGCGATTCAGTCAAAAAAGTTATAGGCTAACGAGAAATGTGGTCAAAAAATGGATTATTTCTATTTTGTGTTAATTTTTCTAGTTCTCCGAGAGTTGCTGTTAAATACAGAGGCATGTAGATCAAAACATGCTACTAAGCTATAGTGTCGTATTGTCAAAAGCACCTCTTATAAGGAAGTGCAGACTGTCTCTGAATGCACTCAAAAACAAAAAAATTGAAGACTCAGTAAAAGCACTTAAGGGTTAACCAAGCTAATATGAAATTTCTACTAACGCTTTGTCTGATAATGGCATGCATAACCCCATCTATATACATCGACGCCGCCCCTCACGAACGAGATTTTGCGGTTCTAAATGAGTGGCAATGGACAGTCGCAGGTGGAAGGTTATCCTGGAATCAGGATGCCAATGCCAGTGAATACAAAGTGTACCGCCGGGTTGTCAATCATAATGGATCCGTCCCCAGCGCGCCAAACTGGAATTGGGACTTAATCGCTACATTGCCCGGTAATTCTACTTCCCATACTGATTCAAGCTCTGTAGCACACACACTATATGAGTACGCGATCACCAAGACAATTTCAATAGAGGGAAGTACCTATCAAGGACACGGGTTCATGTACGCAGGTCATGAAATAGAACTCCCTGCAACCCGCGGAAAAGTCCTTTTATTAGTAGAACAAGAACTTAACCAGGCACTTGCTGCTGAGATCGATCGATATAAACTTGCTCTCGTCGGGGATCTCTGGGAGGTTATTCATAGAACTGCGCAGCGCCACGGTATTTCATCCCATCAGGATGTAAAACAGATTATCCAGGAAGAATACGACAGAGACCCTCAAAATTTAAAGTCCGTGATTCTTTTTGGCTCACTTCCAAAAGTACAATCAGGAGTGAT
>Ga0316204_10001919_pt1 | contig 51572 bp, 54 predicted proteins | sample 6monrhotite_MG_2_FD_205661 | JGI IMG/M metagenome (GOLD analysis project Ga0316204, IMG submission 205661) | Microbial mat bacterial communities from mineral coupon in-situ incubated in ocean water Damariscotta River, Maine, United States -... | ecosystem: Environmental > Aquatic > Marine >... | reverse complement strand
AAATGCGGAATAGCTGTCGATGGCCGGGTTGTACCCCTTGCGAATGATCAGATCGGCGTGTGTGGTTTCAAGCTCGGCGTGGAAAGCGGCTCCCTTGGTGCCCTGAATGCAGTGATCGGGCCAAAGTACCTGCGGACCATAAGGCATTTCCACCATGCTCATCGGTGCGGCATCGTGGGTTGACGCAAAGGATGAATGCCCCGCAGGGTGCCAGTCTTGCGTCAGGATAACAGCGTCAAAGTCCGCCATTCTGGCGTTGATGCCAGCGATGATCTCATCGCCCTCGGTGACGGCCAAGGCGCCGCCGGGGCAGAAATCATTTTGAACATCGATGACGAGTAGGGCGTGGGTCATTGGCGTGCTCCGGTCTTTGGTTTACGCAAATTAGCGTGTTCCCTGCGGGTCCGCGACCGCTTTGTTGCGGGCGGGCTGGAACGCTGGTTTCTTCGGGCTATAGCACCGCGTCCCATGACTTGCCCCTTGGCGCGGACAGGCGTATCTGAGGCCTTATGTATACTGTTGCTGCACTCTATCACTTTACCCGTTTTGACGATCCTGCCGCCTTGCGGCGGCCATTGTTGGATTTGTGCAAGTCGCGCGGGATCATGGGAACCCTTCTTTTGGCGAGGGAGGGGATCAATGGCACCATCGCGGGGGATCGCGCAGGGATCGACGCGGTGCTGGCCCATATCCGCGCGCTGCCCGGCTGTTCTGATCTGGAATGGAAGGAAAGCGAGGCGGGTGTTGCACCGTTTCATCGCATGAAAGTGCGGTTGAAAAAGGAAATTGTGACCATGGGGCAGCCTGATGTCGATCCGGTTGCGCGGGTTGGCAACTATGTTGACCCGGTCGAATGGAACGATCTGATCAGCGCCCCGGATGTGGCTGTTATTGATACACGCAACGATTATGAGGTGGCGATTGGCACCTTTGAAGGGGCGGTTGATCCGCAAACCAAGAGCTTTGGTGAGTTTCCCGCATGGTGGGAAAAGAACAAGCAGCGGTTTCATAACAAGAAGATCGCGATGTTCTGTACCGGCGGAATCAGGTGCGAGAAATCGACGAATTACCTGATGGGGCAAGGAGTGGAGGATGTGTATCACCTCAAGGGTGGTATCCTGAAATACCTTGAAGAGGTCCCGCAGGAAAACAGCAAATGGGACGGCGAATGTTTTGTCTTTGATGCCCGCGTGAGCGTCGGGCACGGGCTGGAGGAGGGGCCGCACACATTGTGCCACGCCTGCCGCCGCCCGCTCTGCCCCGAAGACAGCGCGCATCCTGCGTTTGAGCAGGGCGTGTCCTGTCATCAGTGCATTGATGAAACAACAGAGGCGGACAAGGGCCGCTTTCGCGAGCGCCAAAAGCAGATTGAGCTCGCCCGAATGCGCGGTACACATCACATCGGTGGGGTCTAGGCCAGTCGGGATGGGCCAAGCCAAACCTCTTTTGCCGCAGTTCACGGCGCTTGCGCTTGGGGTTGGCGGCGGACTGGCGGCTTACTTCGTTGGGCTACCCTTGCCTTGGATGCTTGGGCCGATGATTGCCAACACGGTGGCAGCATTGTTGCACGCACCGATCGGCGGGCCGGACCGGCTGCGCCCTTATGTGATCCCGGTGATTGGCGTGATGTTGGGATCAGGTGTCACCGCAGAGGTGTTCGGCCTGCTGGGAACTTGGGCGCTGTCGTTGCTGCTGCTGCCGTTGTTCCTGTTTTGCGCGGCTGGAATTTCCTACCTCGTCTATCGCCGGATCGGCGGCTACGACCCTGTTACGGCCTTTTATTCGGCCATGCCGGGCGGTCTGAATGAAATGCTGATTCTGGGTGGCGAGGCGGGGGGCGCAGAACGCCGCATCGCGCTGGCCCATGCGGCGCGCGTGCTGATTATCATCGTCTTTGTGGCGCTGTTCTTTGGTCTGATACTTGGTGTGTCGAGCGGCGGACGCGGCGCGACCCAGTGGATCGGGCTGTATCAGATCACGATGCTGGATTATGCAATTCTGGCAGGAAGCGCTGTTGCGGGCGCGCTTTTGGGCAAATGGCTTGGGCTGCCCGCCGCCCCGATTTTCGGGCCTATGATCCTCAGCGGGGTCGCCCATATCGCCGGTTGGGTCACGGTGGCACCCCCGAGCGTCTTTGTCATCGCAGCCCAGATCACGATTGGCACGATCATCGGTACACGGTTTGTGGGTGCAACATTGAAAGAGATCCGCACCGATATCGGCCTGTCGGCGATTGCCTCTTTTCTGATGCTGGTGGCCGCGGTTGGATTTGCGCAGTTGATCGCAATGATCAACGGCATCCCCCTGACCCAGGCGTTCCTCGCATTCTCGCCCGGCGGTCTGACCGAGATGTCACTGCTCACGCTCGCGATGGGGCAGGATGTAACCTATGTATCGATCATGCATATCATCCGCATCACACTGGTGATCGCGGTCGCACCTTTCGTTTTCAGGTGGACGCGGCGCTAGAAATCCAGATTTTCCACATTCAACGCATTGTTCTGGATGAACTCCCGCCGCGGTTCGACGACATCACCCATGAGTTTGGTGAATAGGTCATCTGCTTCGGCCAGATCCTCGACCTTGACCTGCAAGAGCGTCCGCGCATCGGGGTCCAGTGTGGTTTCCCAGAGCTGGTCGGGGTTCATTTCGCCCAGACCTTTGTAGCGTTGCAGCGACAGTCCCTTTTCGCCTTCTTCCAGAATAGCCTTCAGCAAGTCCAACGGCCCATGGATGATCTGGCTGCGGTCCTTGCGGATCAGGGCGGCGGGCAGGTTGTAGACCTCTTGCAGGCTTTGCGTGAAGGTGCCTGTGCGCCGTGCCTCACCAGACCGCAGCATGGGGCCATCAAGCGTGCGGACCTCTTCGACGCCGCGCAAAATGCGCGCCAGACGCATGCCCTTGTCCTGGGTAATGCGCCCTTGCCAGCCGCGTTCCCATTCCAGCGCAATCAGGTTCAGCCGTTCCGCCACGCGGTCAGCCGTCCCTTGCAGGTCATTTTCCACAACGCCTGGCACAAAAGCCCCGGCGATGGCTGCCTGTTCAAGAATGTGACGTGGGTAATGTGTCGGGAAGGCCTCGACCACGCGCTTGAGCTGGCGCGCCTCGTCGACCACGCGGCGCAAATCATTGCCGCTGATTTCTTCGCCATTGCCCTGACGCAGCATGGCCCCTTCGATACCCTGTTCGATCAGGTATTCGTCCATCGCGGCCTGATCCTTGAGGTAGACTTCGGACTTGCCGCGCGCGACTTTGTAAAGCGGTGGCTGGGCAATGTAGAGATAGCCGCCCTCGATCAGCTTTGGCATCTGGCGGAAAAAGAAGGTCAGCAAAAGCGTGCGAATATGCGCCCCATCGACATCCGCGTCGGTCATGATAATGACCTTGTGATAGCGCAGCTTGTCGATGTTGAATTCGTCGCGGCCAATGCCGGTGCCGAGCGCCATGACAAGGTTTCCGATTTCCTGGCTTGAGAGCATCCGGTCGAAACGCGCGCGCTCGACGTTCAGGATCTTGCCTTTGAGCGGCAGGATTGCCTGCGTCCCCCGATCACGGCCCGTTTGTGCGGACCCACCCGCAGAGTCACCCTCGACAAGGAAAACTTCGGTCTTGGTGGGGTCTTTTTCGGAACAGTCCTTCAGCTTTGAAGCGTTGAAGTTCACATCCATCGCCGATTTGCGCCGGATTTCGCGGGCCTTGCGCGCGGCCTCTCTGGCGGCGGCGGCCTCGACAATCTTGGTGATGATCATTTTGGCTTCGCCTGGGTTTTCCTCGAACCACTCGCTCAGCTTTTCACCCATCAGGTTTTCAACCGCCGGGCGCACTTCTGAGCTGACCAGCTTGTCTTTGGTCTGGCTAGAGAATTTTGGATCAGGCACTTTGACCGACAGCACGCAGGTCAGACCCTCGCGTGCATCATCGCCGGTCAGCGAGACTTTCTCTTTCTTGGTGATCCCGGTCTCGGTTGCATATTTCGCAATTGCGCGGGTCAGTGCGCCGCGAAAACCGGCCATATGGGTGCCGCCATCGCGCTGGGGTATGTTGTTGGTGAAGGGCAGCACCATTTCGTTGTAGCTGTCATTCCACCACATCGCGACCTCAACCCCGATGTCGTCGCGTTCGCCGGTGACATAAATCGGCGCTTCCATCAGCGGGGTTTTCGACCGGTCAAGGTATTTGACGAATTCCTTGACCCCACCTTCGTAAAACAGTTCGGTCCTGAGCGGTTCTGCCGGACGCAGATCTTCAAGAATGATACGCACGCCGGAATTGAGGAATGCCAGTTCGCGCAGGCGCTTTTCCAGCGTGTGAAAATCAAAGTCGCGGTCGCTGAACGTTTCGGTCGAGGCAAGGAAGGTCACTTCGGTGCCCTTGCGCCCGTCTGCCGGGCCAACGACACGCAAGTGTTCAACCGTGAACCCCCCCTCGAACCGGGCGTAGTGTTCCTTGTCGTCGCGCCAGACGCGCAGTTCCAGATAGTCGGACAGTGCGTTCACCACCGAAACCCCTACGCCGTGCAGGCCGCCCGAAACCTTGTAGGAGTTGCTGTCGAATTTACCGCCAGCGTGCAGTTGGGTCATGATGACCTCGGCCGCCGAAACGCCCTCTTCCTCGTGGATACCAACCGGAATACCGCGGCCATTGTCGCCCACAGTGACCGATCCGTCGGCGTTGATTTTCACATAAACATGGTCAGCGTGACCGGCCAAAGCCTCGTCAATGCCGTTGTCCACCACCTCGTAGACCATGTGGTGCAGACCGGAGCCGTCATCAGTATCGCCGATGTACATGCCGGGACGCTTGCGTACCGCCTCTAAGCCTTTGAGAACTTTGATGGAATCTGCGCCGTAGTCGTCTTGGGTCTGCGTATCGTCGGCCATGAAGGGCATCCTGTTTTCTTCTTCCCAAGATATATGCTTTTGGGGCTCGATTGTCACGCAAATGACACAAGATTTTGTGGTTTTCAGCGGGGCGTCTGAACCGGCTTAGGCAAGCCCGATGACGACACCGACGCCGATCAAAAGACAGCCCGCAACAATGTTGATGCGGCGGACCGTACCGGGGGATTTGAGCAGCCCCCTGATCTTGTCAACAAAGGCCGCCAGCAAAAGGTTCCCGATCAGGGGCACCAGGAAACTGAGCGTGCTGATTGCGACCAGATCGAGCGTTGTGATGGTGCTCAGATCAAAAAACCCCGGCAGGACGCCCATATAAAACAGCACCGCCTTGGGGTTGCCGATAATCACTGCGACGCCCGCCGCAAACCCCGCCCACATGCCCGGACGGGTGAGCCTGTTGTTGGCGCTCGGCGCGTGGTCGGCATTGCGGATGAGTGCCGCCCCCATCAGCATGAACACGAGGACGGCGACGTATTTCAGCAGATCCATGAAGCCTGCAAATTCAGACACCAGCCAGGCCACACCAAGGGCGGCAACCAATGGCCAGAGAATGTCACCCAGTGCGACCCCGATTGCCAGCGGCCACGCCGCCTGAAACCCGCCTGACAGGGATCGTGCAAGCAAGGCAACCCAGACCGGTCCGGGCGTCATGAACAGAATAGTGAGCGCCCCTGCATAAAGCAGAAGTTGGTAGACCGTTATCGTCATGGGTTTGGCAGGGTCAGGCTGCCGTCTGCGTTCAGCGGCCAGAACGGGTTCTGCGCAACTTCCCAAACATGCCCGTCAGGGTCGGCGTAGTAGCCCGAATACCCACCCCAAAACACTTTCTCCGGCGCCTTGAGGGCGGTTGCCCCGGCTTTGAGAGCCAGCGCATAGGCCGCATCGACCTCGGCATCGGTCGTGAAGTTCTGCGCCAGCGTCATTGCCCCGGTCCCCAGTTGCGCGTCGGGCCGCCCTTGGTCCTTGGCCAGCGGGCCCAGGCTGAAGAAGCCCAGCACCATGCCGTTGATCTGGTAAAAGACAACCTCGCCCTCGTCCTGCGTCGGCACCCAGCCAAGCGCGCCATAGAAGGCCTTGGACCGTTCAAGATCGGCAACCCCGAGGGTGATTAATGTCACACGTTGTGGTGTCATGGCTGGTCCTTCTGTGTGACGATGGATTGCCCATCGGTTTCGGTGACTTCGGCGTATTGGGCGCGACTGCCCAGTTCGACAAACAGCTCTGCCCCCGTACCGGTCATAAAGGCCTGCGCGCCGAGGCTATGGATTTCGTCATAAAGCGCCGCGCGACGGGTCGCGTCAAGATGCGCGGCGACCTCATCAAGGAGCAGGATCGGTGGTGCGCCAAAATCGCGTGCGAGCGCGCGACCATTCGCGAGGATCAGGCTGATCAGCAGCGCCTTTTGTTCACCGGTGGAACAGTCCCTGGCCGGAACCCCTTTGTTCGCGAACACGGCATCGAGATCTGCGCGATGTGGGCCGATCAGGGTGCGCCCGGCGGCCATATCGCGGCTGCGGTTCTCAGCGAGCGCCATTTGCAGATCGTCAGGGATGGGTTCGGCGGAGGTGAGTGCGAGATTTGCGGTGGGAAAGCCTGTCGTTGCGGCCTCTTGTGCGGCTGCAAGCTCTGCAATCGCACGGTGGCGGTTCTTCTGGATCACGGCCCCTGCCTCGGCCATCTGCGCCTCAACTGCGGTGTACCAATGCGGGTCGCGCACCATGTCCTTCAGCAGGCGGTTGCGTTCACGCATGGCCTTTTCATAGGTCAGCACAGCCTCTGCATGTGTCGGTTCAAAGCTGAGCGTGGCGCGGTCAAGGAAACGCCTGCGCCCTTCGGCCCCCTCGATCCAGAGCCGGTCCATCGACGGGACCAGCCAGAGAATGCGTGCGATGCGCCCCAGCGCAGTTTGTGGTGCGGGTTTGCCATCAATGCGAAGCTGGCGCGGAGTGCCCGCCTCGGCCCATGTTTCAATCTCATGGGTCTGATGCAGCGATTGCAGAACTGCGTTGATCTTCCAACCCAATGCCTCTGGTCTGCGCGTGAGGTCATCGGCTCCGGCGCGGCGCAGCCCCCTGCCGGGGGACAGAAGTGACACGGCTTCAAGAATGTTGGTTTTTCCTGCGCCGTTGGGGCCAAAGATTGCCAGCGGCCGCGCATCCAGCGTCATTGCCGCACGTTTGTGGGACCGGTAATGCGAAAGGGTCAGCTCTTTGAGTATGAGCTTTGTCACGGGCGACCATCAGGATTTTTGAAAATCCTGCCTCCAAAATTTTCGAAAATTTTGGCCCCCGTCACACCCGCATCGGCATGACGACATAGACCGCAGAGCTGTCGTTGCCTTCGCGCATCAAGGTGGGATCACCGGCGGAGTTGAACATGAAAACAGCATTCTCACGATCCACCTGACTGGCGATTTCAAGCAGATATTTGGCGTTGAACCCGATCTCGAGACGCTCATCGCCATAGGCGACGGCCAACTCTTCTTCCGCCGCGCCGCTGTCAGGCGCGTTGACGGAAAGAACCAGACGGTCCTCGTCCAACACCAGCTTTACCGCGCGCGATCGTTCGGACGACACTGTCGCCACACGGTCAACCGCTTTGGCAAATTCGGCCGCGTCCACTTCCATTTTGCGGGTGTTTCCTTGCGGGATCACACGGGTGTAGTCGGGAAAGGTGCCGTCGATCACTTTGGAGGTCAGCGTGATATCCGGGGTCGCAAAGCGCACTTTGGTTTCAGAGACCGAGACAGCGATCTGCATATCGTCATCGTCCAGAAGTTTGCGTAGTTCGCCCACAGTCTTGCGGGGCACAATGACGCCTGCCATATCCGCCGCACCTTCGGGCAGGTCGGCGTCAATCCGCGCGAGGCGGTGACCGTCAGTGGCGACACAGCGTAGCACTTTACCGCCTTCGCCATCAGCAACATGCATAAAGACGCCGTTGAGGTAATACCTTGTTTCTTCAGTAGAAATCGCGAATTTCGATTTGTCGAACAAGCGACGCAAGACCGGCGCGGGGGCCGAAAAATTGGCGGCATATTCAGAGGAGGCCATGACCGGAAAATCCTCTTTCGGCAAAGTCGCGAGCGAGAAATTGGACCGCCCAGCCTCGATGGTCAGCCGGCCAGATGCGCCGTCCTCGGTTAGCGTGACCAGGGCCCCGTCAGGCAGCTTGCGCACAATCTCGTTGAGGGTCACGGCGGCCACCGTTGTCGCCCCGGCACGTTCTACCTTTGCCGGCGCTCGGTCGACCACTTCGATGTCCAGATCGGTTGCCCGGAACTGCACGCTGTCGCCCTCGGCTTCAACCAGAACGTTCGCCAAAATCGGGATTGTGTTGCGCCGCTCGACCACAGATTGCGCTTGCGCGACCGCTTTCAAAAGTGCCGCGCGTTCAATGCTGAATTTCATGTCCCAATCTCCGCATATCTTGATACCGGACGCTGCCGGGACGCGAAATGTATCCTATTTCGCGCTACTCTCAAGCATTTTGTTGGACTGTTCACGATGGGTTTGTCCGCGTCAAGCGCCCTGCCCGGCTTTGCCGGATTATTCCTGCAAAGCGCGGCGCAAGAGTTCCAGATCGTCAGCGATCTGGCTGTCGAGCGCCTTGAGCTCTTCGATCCGTTTGACACCATGCATGACCGTCGTGTGATCACGCCCGCCAAAGCGGCGCCCGATCTCAGGCAGTGACCGGCTGGTCATCTGCTTGGCCAGATACATCGCGATCTGGCGGGGCCTTGCATAGTTGCGCACGCGCTTGGGGCCGATCATGTCGGAGAGGCGGATATTGTAGTGCTCTGACACTTTGCGCTGGATTTCCTCGACAGTGATCTTGCGATCAGAGGCTTTGAGCACGTCGGACAGGCAATCCTGCGTCAGTTCCAGCGTGATTTCGCGTCCAACAAGCGATGCAAAGGCAAAAAGACGGGTCAGCGCCCCTTCGAGGACCCGAACATTGGTTGAAATGCGATGCGCGAGGAATTCCAGCACACCGTCTGCGATTTCAAGCTCTGGATACTGTGCGGAATAGACATCGACTTTGGATTGAAGAATGCCAAGGCGAAGCTCGTAATCTGTCGGGTGCAGGTCAACGACCAGACCGCATTGCAGCCGCGATTTGATACGCTCTTCAAGATCCTTGATCTCGCCCGGTGCGCGATCAGCCGAGATGATGATCTGCTTTTGGCCGTCCACGAGGGTGTTGAAGGTGTGGAAAAATTCTTCTTGAGTGCTGTCCTTGCCGCCGATGAACTGCACGTCATCAACCATAAGGACATCGACCGAGCGAAACAGCAGTTTGAAATCCATCATCTTGCGTTCGCGCAGTGCGGTGATGAAGCGGTACATGAATTGTTCAGCCGAGAGATAGAGCACGTTCAGCTCTGGCGAGCGTTCTTTGAGTTCCCGCGCAATGGCATGCATCAGGTGGGTCTTGCCGAGGCCAACGCCGCCATAAAGAAAGAGCGGGTTAAAAGTGACAGGTCCACCCTCGGCGACGCGGCGCGCGGCGGCATGGGCCAGCTCGTTCGGTTTGCCGACAACGAAGGTGTCAAAGGTGAACCGCGCATCAAGAGGTGCGCCTGAATCCGTCTTTATCCGGGTTGCTTTCCTGGCTGCTTTGGGCGTGGCGGCAATGCGGGCCTGTTTGGGAACGCGGAATTGCAGGCGCTGCACATCTTCGCCAGCCTTGTTCAGGTGATAGATGATCTGATCGCCAAAATTCTGCGACACATAGTTGCCGATAAAGTTGGTCGGCACATCAAAAATCGCGACACCGTCGGACAACTGCGTGAATTCAAGCGGCTCTATCCAGCTGGAGTAACTGTTTGCACCCAATGCCCCCTTAAGCGCGCTCAACACCTTTGCCCAGATATCGTTGGTCATCTTGTCCCCTTGTCAAACGCTTGCCGTCACCGTTCTCAAGCACGCAGTGGCGTGCCTACGACACAAAGACCGGGGTAAAGACAGATCGTCGCTCAGGTTGCCTGACCTGAGCGGATCGCATTCTATCCAATACCAAAAACCGCAGCATCAAACGCACATCCAATAGATGTACGTCAACGCCAATCGGCAGCAAAAGGTCCACAAACAGCACCCAATACCAAGGAGCAGACCCTGGTCTTGACGCAGACACAGCTTGGCTCGGTTCATCGTAGCTTGTGCTACTTTTCCCACGCCATCATTGCATGACGTTCACTTTTGGAGCGATCAGCCGATCATTGCCTTCAAAGGCAACGTCCTGACCTTTCCAAATGCAAACCCCTTCATGTCCCCCCGGAACGATGTGAATCGCATGGGCAACGTAGCAAGGGGTTTGGGGCCGCTTCAACACAACATCGTCCTTGACTCAGCGATTGGCAAAAAAGAATCTATCGGCCCCTTGAAATCCTTCGATTTCTGCGCGGACGGATCACACCGACATAAAAAAAGCGCGCCCTGTTCAGGCGCGCTTGAAATTTCAGTTTTCCACCAACTTTGGCAGAATCACCCAATCGCTTTGACGCGCGACGACAGGCGCGACATTTTGCGGGCTGCTGTGTTCTTGTGCATCACACCTTTGGTCACGCCGCGCATCAGCTCTGGCTGAGCCGCCTTCAGCGCCTCTGCTGCCGCTTTCTGATCGCCAGAGGCAATCGCCTCTTCTACTGCGCGCAGATGGGTGCGGATGCGCGAGCGGCGCATTTTGTTGACTGCAAATCGTGCGAGGTTCTGACGGGCGCGTTTTTTCGCCTGAGGTGAGTTTGCCATGTGTTCGTTTCCTGCGTCTGGGCCTGAGAAAGGCCAAATTAAAAATTAGTCAGCGCAGCAAGCCCAAGCCCCGGGTTTTCGAACCGGTCATCTGGCCAAAGCGGGCCTCACGCGCATGTATGGCGCGGCTGATAAGACAGTTCAGCCAGAAAGGGAAGCCCCAAAAAGGTCAGCGGTCGCGGAACTGCGGTTCACGCTTCTCGGTGAAGGCTGCCATGCCCTCGCTTTGGTCCTCGGTTGCAAAGAGCGAATGGAAAAGGCGTCGTTCATAGTTCAACCCTTCGGCCAAGGTGGTTTCATAAGCGCGGTCCACCGCATCCTTTGCAGCAATTGTCGCGATCAGGGATTTCTCGCTGATCTTTTCTGCGGCGGCCTTCGCCTCGCTCAGCAGTTTCTTGGCAGGCACCACGCGGCTAACCAGACCGCTGCGCTCGGCCTCGGCGGCATCCATGAAACGCCCCGTCAGGTGCATGTCCATGGATTTCGACTTGCCCACAAAACGGGTCAGGCGCTGCGTGCCGCCAAGCCCGGCGATCACACCGAGGTTGATCTCGGGCTGGCCAAACTTGGCGTTCTCGGCAGCAATGATAAAGTCGCACATCATCGCCAGTTCGCAGCCACCGCCCAATGCATAGCCTGCAACAGCAGCGATGATCGGCTTGCGGGTGCGATTGAAACGGTCGGTTTCATCTTGAAAGAACCGCTGGGTGTACATCTCGACGAATGACTTGTCGGCCATTTCGGAAATGTCGGCGCCTGCGGCAAAGGCCTTTTCAGAGCCGGTGATGACGATGCAGCGGACTTTTTCGCTGGCGTCTGCTTCCTCCAGCGCGGTGCAAAGCTCGTTCAGCAATTCGCCGTTGAGCGCATTCAATGCATCCGGCCGGTTAAGTGTGATGGTCGCGACATAGTCGCTGATGTCTACGATAATCTTGTCAAAGGCCATGCTGCCGTCCCTGTTGCCGCTGGTCAGACCCCAAGGCTTAGCAAAGCAGGCGGGCGGATCAAGCTATCTTTGGCATTGCGGACAAAAGAAAGTTGAACGTCCCGATTGCACGATTCGGGTGATTGTGCCGTCACATCGGGGGGTTACGCAGGCTGCGCCTTCGCGGTCATAGACCTGAAAAACATGCTGAAAATACCCCAACTCACCGTCGGACTGGCGATAATCGCGCAGCGATGAGCCGCCTGCGGCAATGGCTTCTGACAAAACATCGCGAATAATGGGGACCAGAGCTGCGACCCGTGCAGCACTGATCCGCCCTGTTTTGCGCACCGGGTGGATACCAGCCCGGAACAGTACTTCGCAGACATAGATATTGCCAAGGCCCGCAACGATGCGCTGATCCAGCAGTGCCGATTTGACCGGCGTGATCCGCCCTTTCAGACGTTCAATCAGGTAGCTTTCATCAAAGGCGTTACCCAGCGGCTCTGGCCCCAAGTCGCGGATCAACCAGTGGGAATCGATCCCGGCGGTCGCCATCAGGTCCATCGCCCCGAACCGCCGGGCATCGTTGAAGGTAATGCGCGCACCATCGTCCATGTGAAAAACAACATGGTCGTGTTTGGCCGGCGCAGGGTGCGGATGATGGAACGCGCCCACCCGATGACCAGAAACCAGCATGCGGCCCGACATGCCCAGGTGGATAAGCAGGGTTTCAGCGTTATCAAGATCAGCGAGGATGTATTTTGACCGTCGCCGCAGACCGAGAACGCGCCTGCCCGTCAGCCGTTCTGCCATCCGATCAGGGAAGGGCCAACGCAGGTCGGGGCGATTGACATCGGCGCGAGCGATGACGTGCCCTTCCATCACAGTGGCGATCCCGGCTTTGACAGTTTCGACTTCGGGCAGTTCTGGCATCTTCAGCTGGCCGTTCTGTGTTGTCTGGTTTGGCGCCTGAGCCACAAATCCGGCGAAACCAACAGGCGCATTCTGAGGCGAATTTCCCTTTTGCCGTGGCACATTGACAGTTTGTCTCTCCGCTCGCTTGGGTATAACCCCTTTTGGGAGAGTAGTCAGGCGAAAGCAAGTTATGACCGACAGGCCACAAACCACGACCCATTTCGGGTTTGAAACCGTCCGCGAAGATGAAAAGGCTGGCCGTGTGCAGGGCGTGTTTTCATCCGTTGCCAGCAAGTATGACGTGATGAATGACGTGATGTCGGGTGGTGTCCACCGGATCTGGAAAGACGCGATGATGGATTGGCTTGCCCCGCGTCCCGGCCAGCGGTTGCTGGATGTGGCGGGCGGCACCGGTGATATTTCGTTCCGGTTCCTCAAGCGGGCGGGCCGGGGCCATGCCACAGTACTTGACCTGACCGAACCGATGCTTGTCGAGGGGCGCAAACGGGCCGAGGCCGCGCAAATGTCGGACAGCCTCGATTGGGTGGTGGGCGATGCGATGGCCTTGCCGTTCGAGGCCAATGCATTTGACGTCTACACCATCAGTTTTGGCATTCGGAACGTGACCCGCCCGCAAGATGCCTTGGCCGAAGCCTACCGCGTGCTGAAACCCGGCGGGCGCCTGATGGTGCTGGAATTCAGCCAATTGCCCAACCCGATGATGCAGGCGGCTTATGATGCCTATTCCTTTAACGTCATCCCGCGCATGGGGCAGATGATTGCCGGCGATCGCGACAGCTATCAGTATCTGGTGGAATCAATCCGCAAGTTTCCGGATCAGGATAGTTTCCTCAACATGATCCGCGATGCCGGTTTCGGCAATGCCAAGTACCGCAATCTCACCTTGGGCGTGGCGGCATTGCATTCAGGCTGGAAGCTCTGACATGCGGGGCCCTCACAATATCATTCGCCTGATCCGTACGGGCGCCACCTTCGAGCGCACTGGCGCGATGAAAGTTGTCCTTGATGCCTTTGATGCGGGGCCGTTGCTGCGCATCACGTTCCGCACGCTGGTTTGGCCGTTTCAATGGCTGGGCTATAAGGGCGATGTGACAATGCCGCCTGCGGTGCGGGCGTTGACCGCCTTGGGGCCGGCTTATATCAAATTCGGTCAGGTCCTTTCGACCCGTCCTGATGTTGTGGGCGACGAACTGGCGGTACAACTACGGGTGCTGCAAGACAAGCTGCCGCCGTTTTCGATGGCCGAGGCCAAGAAGGCGATCCAGTCGGAGCTTGGCAGCTCTTTTGATCAACTGTTTTCGTCCTTTTCCGAACCGGTCGCGGCGGCATCTCTGGCGCAAGTGCACAAGGCGCATCTGGCCGAAACGGGCGCTGCGGTCGCGGTCAAAATTCTGCGCCCCGGGATCGAACGGGCCTTTCACACCGACATTGATGCTTTCTATTTCGCGGCCCGCGCGATCGAAATCCTTTCGCCGGCGTCGCGCCGACTGCGCCCGATGGATGTCATCACCCATTTTGAAGGTGTTGTCATGGGCGAGTTGGACCTGCGTCTGGAAAGCGCGGCCGCCTCTGAGTTTGCCGCAAATACGAAAGGCGATACGGGGTTTCAGGTGCCCAAGGTGCTTTGGCATCTGTCAGGTCGGCGCGTGATGACGATGGATTGGGCCGAGGGCACCAATATCGGCCTCAACGAGGCGCTGGATGCGGCTGGTCATGATCGTGTTGTCATTGCGACCAAGGTACTGGAGCTGTTTCTCAGCCATGCCTTACGCGACGGGTATTTCCACGCCGACATGCATCAGGGCAATCTGAAAGTGGCCGGGAATGGTGACATCATCGCCTATGATTTCGGGATCATGGGTAGGATTGATGAATATACGCGCCGGGTCTATGCCGAAATCCTGTTTGGCTTCATCCGCAAAGATTATCAGCGCGTCGCTGAAGTGCATTTTGAGGCAGGCTATGTTCCCGCCGACCGCGATGTTGATGAATTTGCCCGGGCGCTGCGCGCCGTGGGCGAGCCGATTTTCGGCATGGACGCCAGCAGAATTTCGATGGCACGACTGCTGAGCTATCTGTTTGAGGTGACCGAACGGTTTGGCATGGAAACCCGGACAGAACTGATCTTGTTGCAACGCACAATGGTGGTCGTTGAAGGTGTTGCCCGCTCGCTTGATCCGCGTATGAACATCTGGCAGGTCGCGAAACCCGTGGTCGAGGATTACATCAAGCAAAGCATCGGCCCAAAGGCCATGATGCGCGATCTGGCCAAGACGGCGCGTATTCTGGCCCGTTTCGGCCCGCAACTGCCGCGCCTCGCCGAGGATGCGCTGATCCGGCTGAACAACCCGCCGCCAACGCCCAAACCGCAGCGTCGCGGTGTGCATTTGTCCTGGATGGTTTTGGGGGGCGTTCTGGTTGGCGGGGCGATCTGGATCGGGACGCTATTCTAACGGCTGCCCTCGCGGAGCGCCGAGACCTGATCGCTTGGGACACTCACGCCTCCGGACAACAGCAGAATGGTTTTGCCTTCCTCCAGTCGCACTTCATTCACCGCGCTATAGGTTTCAACGGGGATCTGCGCGATGACCTCTTCGTTAGATATGGCCACAACTTCGAACCGGTAGACCCCTGCGGGCATTGGCGTACCGCCCTGTCCGACACCGGCCCATTCCAGCGTGTCGGCCCCCGGCGCAACCGGCATTCGCTGCACTTCATCACCGGCCTCGTTGCGCACAACCAACTCTGCTGTGTCGGAGACAACATTTGCCGTAGGCAACAATGTCAGCGGCTGGCCATCGAAATATACTGGCGCGGCAGAGCGCACTTCCTTGCCAACAAGGGCGGCCATATCGACCAACCCACCTGTATTCATCTGGGTGGTCAGCGATTGGAGGAGGTCATTGGTCAGCACGGCCTGCTCGACCCCGGAGAACGTGGCAAGTTGTGTTGCATAATCGGTTGAATCGACGGGGTTCAACGGGTCCTGATATTGCATTTGGGCCGTCAACATCTTCAGGAAAACTTCGAAATCAGAGCTGATCTGGGCCGATGCATCGGAAGATACTGCGGGTGGTGTCGTCGCCGTAGATTGTGTCTGTAGGTTAACGTCCATTTTCATTTCCTAAATCCGCAAATCAAGGCCAGAGGTGGTTTGGCCAGCGCCAATGTCGGGTCCAGCAAGGACCTCGTGGACCTCTGGTTCAGGTGTCTCATCTGACCGGGTAAATTCAGACTGCGCTTCGCCTTTCTCTTCGCCAAAGGTGAACGAAATAGAGGCGTAACCAAGTTCGCGGAATTCTTGCGCCAGTTGATCCATGTGCCTGCGCAACAGGTCCTGCGTTTCAGACCGTTCCGCCACGACGTTCAACACGATTGCATTGTCGTCCACAGCAAGGCTCAGGCGGACCCGCCCCAATTCTTCCGGATTCAAGACAATTTCTGTGGTTTTACCTTGGCTGCTCGTGATTGCAGCCGCAATTTGCGTTGCGGCGTTACGGGCAGTTTCAGGCGTTACCGACGCCGATCCCTGAGCGCCGGTGCCAGGCATTTGCCGTTCTGCCGGCGCGGAAGAAAAGATCAAACCGCCGTCTGAGATGGTGAGTTTTTTCTCGGTCACGTCACGCTCCGGCCCAGCGGCGCCTTGCGCGATTGCAACGGCAGGCGGTTGCGCTTGTGTAAGAGCTGAACGTGCGGGATCTGATGCTGCGGCAGTCGCGGCAAATCGCAACGGATCTGCGCGCTGCCGGGTGCCTGCCTCTTCGGGCGCTGCCCCCGCCGCCAATTCTGGCGTCGCCGCCTGATTAACGGATGTTGCAACGGTTTTGGCGGCCTCTGGCATGACACCGGAGCGCGGCGGCGCGTCAAGGGCGGCCCTGTTGTTCCTCGCCTCTCCTGCAATTTGCGACTGCACGCCTTGCGATGGCGCTGTTTGCGGTAGTCGCCCTTCCAATACAGTCTGTGCGACCGAAGGGAGTTGCGGTTTGGCGTTGGCGCTTCGCGCGTTGGCCGCTTCGGCACCTATCGTTTGCGCTGGTGTTCCGGCGCGCGCCGGGCCGGCGTCCGGAGGCAAGGCCGACATGCGCGATAGAGACCCTGATTCTTTCCCATTGGGCAGCACGCTAGTGACATCGGCGTGCGACTTTGCATCTTTCGACGCATCAGACCTGAACGACGCCAAAACATTCTGGTCGTCGCCAGCAATCGCCTCAGCGGCTGGCAAGATCACCAAATCCTGTTCTTCAACCTCGACCCCGGCAGCGGCGCCATTTGCGGTGAGTGTCGCATCGGCCAAGCTGACATCGGGTGCCATCATGAGATCCCCAAAGACGCGCGCAACTGCACCATCACCCAAGGGACCCGGACGCGAGGCGGCGTAGCCGGCGGGTGTTGCCGGCTCTGATGGTATCAAAGGAATCATCGGTTCTCCGATTGCACATGTTTGAGCTGAGTGTTGCCGCAAAAAACTTACTGAATGTTTAGGACTGTCGGTCAATCTGCGACAAACACTTGCCGGAGAACCCGATGAACATGATCCCCGATTTGCCCCCACCACGGCCCGCGACCGCTCTGCCTGACTATATAAACGCTGATGAAAAGCTGCGGGATGCCGCGCAAAAAATGGAAGCGAACTTTCTGGCGGAGATGTTGAAATCCGCCGGCGTCGGAACCCCGCGCGAGACATTTGGTGGTGGAGAGGGCGAGGAACAGTTTGCGTCTTTCTTGCGCAATGAACAGGCCGAGGAGATGGTAAAGGCAGGCGGTATTGGACTGGCCGAAGCTCTGTTTGAAGCGATGAAGGCCCGCAGCCTTGGCTGATTCTCCGCTCTTGCAACTCCACCATGTGCTTGACCTAGAAAAGCAGGCGCTGATCTCTGCTGATTTTGATCCGTTGGGCGATCTGTTGCAGCAAAAGGAAAAATTGCTGGGGCAGTTGGTGACGTTCGGATCCTCACCCGCGCTACTGCGCCCAATTCGCGCGAAAATGGACGAGAATCAGGCGCTTCTGGCTGCGGCGATCAAAGGCGTTGCGGCTGCCGGTGAACGCCTCGAGGCGCTGCACAACGTGCAAAAAACTCTGAGCGTCTATGACGATTCCGGGCGCGTTGAATTGGTTCAACAACGCAAGCACAATCTGGAAATGAAGGCATGATTTCAATCAAATTCTCTGTATTTTGACTGGTCAGGTTAAGCGGTTGTTCAGGCTAGATTGATTTACCACGGGGCACTGCCAAAACGGCGCATTGATACGAATTTATCAATGCTCTTCGTCAGAACGGCGCTTCAAGCCGCAGGAAATCTGCGGGTTCTCCAACCAACCCGGTGCAAAGCGCCACAAATGAAGGGCCATAAATTATGTCCAGTATTCTGACAAACAACAGCGCGATGGTTGCGCTGCAAACCCTCAAAACCATCAACAGCGACCTTGCAAAAACTCAGTCGATGATCTCAACCGGCAGAGAGGTCGCCTCAGCCAAGGATAACTCGGCCGTCTGGGCGATTTCCAAGGTTATGGAATCTGACGTTCAGGGTTTCAAAGCGATCTCCGAAAGCCTGTCTTTAGGCGAATCATCGGTCGCGGTAGCCCGCAACGGTGCTGAAACGGTCACGGACCTGCTTAACAACATGAAGGAAAAGATTGTTGCGGCACAGGGTGAAAACGTTGACCGCGCAAAGTTGCAGGCTGATGTCAACGCAATATCCGACCAAATCGCATCGGTCGTTGGCGCGGCACAGTTCAATGGCTTGAATATGCTCTCCGGCACCGACAGCGTGAACATTCTGTCGTCGCTTGACCGCGCAAGCGATGGAACAGTCACCGCCTCTAACATCTCTGTCGCCAGACAGGACCTGAGCACTGAAGCGGGTGTCTATGGAACGGGTGCTGTACTTGATGCCAATGTCACGACGACTTTGGGCGGAAGCATTGCGGCCGACGGGACCGGTGATGCTTTCTCGAACGGTGCAAACGTCTTGGAAGCGACCGTCGCGGGCACGATCACCGCCGGTGAGACCTACAATTTCCAAGTGGCCGGCGAGACTGTCAGCTTTACAACGACGACCACCGCGGCAGGTGATCTGGCTGCCGGCTTGACCGCAGCAATCAACGCTGCGGGTATCGAAGACGTTACTGCCTCGGTCAGCGCCGCGGTCATCAGCATCAACTCGACTTCCAAATTCGATGACATCACCGTCAATACGAGCGGGAACGGTAGTGCGACCTTTGCGCTGCAGGCCAATGGCGTTACAGCGACAGCCGCGACAACCAACACCCAGACGATCGATGCTCGCGCCTCGGAACTCGAATTTTCGACCACGGCAGGTGTCGCTGAAGGAGACGGTTATCGCGCCAGCATTGGCGGCGTGAACTACGACTACATTGCCGGGCCCAGTGAAACCTTCGAAGACGTGGCCCGTGGGCTGAAAACCGTCATTGATGGTGCAGGGATCGAAAATGTTTCAACACAGGTGCGGCAAGATGAGACAACTGGCGCATGGGTCCTGCAGATCGACAATGATGGCGCTGCACAGACACTGACAGACGCAGGCGCAGCTGGCGGAACGGCAACTGGGGGCCTTGTCGGCCTCGATCAGTTGGATGTAACGACAGATGACGGTGTCGCCGCTGCCCTTGCAAACATCGAAACCTACATCAACACAACGATCGACGCAGCTGCCGAGTTTGGTTCCAGCCAGGGCCGGATTGAAACGCAGTCCGACTTCATCTCGAAGCTGACAGATTCGCTGCGCTCCGGTATCGGTGCGCTGGTTGATGCCAATATGGAAGAAACTTCGGCACGTTTGCAGGCCCTTCAGGTGCAGCAGCAGCTGGGCGTGCAGTCCCTGTCGATTGCGAACCAGGCACCACAGACGATCCTGTCTTTGTTCCGCTAAACATAAGCGGCGGCGCCAATTTCTTGGCGCCGCCCTTTTAACGGCCGCGATAAAATCCGGCCTCGTTCCACATTGCGCCGGAAAGGACCACGCGTGAACGTTATTGAACAAGCACGGCAAGCCTATGCCCCAAACCAAATCGCGGTGCGCACTACCCGCTCTGTCGAAGCGCAGTTGATCAGTCAGATCACCTCTCGCTTGCAGCGGTTTGGCAAGATGCCCACCTCTGACTTCCCGAAATTCATCGCGGCAATCCATGACAACCGTCGTTTATGGACCACCATGGCGGTCGATGTTGCAGATCAAGGCAATGCGCTCCCGAAGGAGTTACGCGCCCAGATTTTTTATCTCGCTGAGTTTACCGACCACCACAGTCAGCAAGTCATTCGCGGCCGCGCCGACCCAAGAGCCCTCATTGACATCAATATGGCGGTGCTCAAGGGGTTGAACGGACAGGAGGCAACGTGATGTCAGGTCTTGTCCTTAAGCTAAACCCACGAGAGCGATTGCTGGTCAACGGCGCGGTGATCGAAAACGGTGATCGTCGCAGCCGTCTGTCGATTTTGACCCCAAATGCGAACATTCTGCGCCTGCGCGACGCCATTCGACCCGATGAAGTGAACACCCCTGTGCGGCGTGTCTGCTATATCGCCCAGTTGGTTCTTTCCGGTGATGTTGAAGAAGATGACGCCAGGCACCAGATCCTGCGCGGCATCGAACAGCTGAGCCAGGCCTTGCGCGACGACGACAGCCGCGCCCATCTTGATAGCGCAACCGAGGCGTTGGCGCGGTTGGATTTTTACCGCACGCTGAAATCACTGCGCAATCTTCTTCAGCGCGAGGCGCGTCTGTTGGAAACGGCTCCGAAGTGAACTTCGAACCCGTCCTGCCCCTGACTGGCTATGTTGGCTGGCGCTTTCTTGAACGTACCATGGACGCCCAGAAAGAAGCATTTGCCAGCAGTCGGCCGGTCGAGCGCGCGACCGACTATTTCCGCGAGAACATTGGAAATGTGCGCACGGCCAATGATCTGGTGAACGACCGGCAACTGCTGTCGGTCGCGCTTGGTGCCTTTGGCCTGGACGACGACATCAACAACCGTGCCTTCATTCAAAAGGTTCTTGAAGATGGCACGGAGGCCCAAGATGCCCTTGCCAACCGACTGGCCGACAATCGCTACGCCGATTTCAGCCGCGCATTCGGTCTTGGTGATGGCCCGCCCCCCCGCAACACGCTTGACAACTTTCCGGCGGAGATTGTCGACAGGTTTGAAAGCCAGCAGTTCGCCCGCGCGATTGGTGAGCAAAACAATGATTTGCGCCTTGCGACGAATGTGAATTCCGGTGTGGCGGATGTCGTTGAGCGCAATACAACTAATGCCGGTCGGTGGTTCTCCATCATGGGGAATGCGCCGCTTCGCGAGGTTTTTCAAACCGCACTGGGGCTGCCGAGCAGTATCGCCAGCATCGATATCGACAAGCAACTCGCGGTTTTTCAGGACCGGGCCAGATCTGTTTTCGGAACAGATGACATTGCGCAGATTGCGACCCCAGACCAGCAGGAATCGCTGATCCGCCTGTTCCTCGTCCGATCAGAGGCGAACGACCTGGCCACCACGACCGCCGGTGCGACCGCCTTGGCATTGCTACAATCCGCACCTCGGTTTTTTGCTTAAGCGTTCGACTTTATCCCGCCATCCCCTGCGTTGCATCTGATCGCATGGGTGATGTGGCAATCGCCTGCCGCAACTTGGCGAAATGGGCCAGGGTGCCCCGTGCATCCTTGATTTTCTGAAATTCCTCCAGCGCGGGTGCGGCGCTGACTGCCGCATCAAGCTTTGGATCGGATCCTGCCACGTAGAGCCCTGACTGTATCATCATTTCTGAACGCGCGTATGTTCCCAACAGCGCACGGGCTTTCGCTATGATTTCATTCTCTTTCTCATTGGCAGCGTCGGGCAAGGCGCGCGACACGGATCGGACCACGTCGACCGCGGGGAACCGCCCCCGCTCTGCAATCTCGCGATCCAGTACGATGTGACCGTCCAAAACGCCCCGCAACATGTCCGCGACGGGTTCTTCCATATCCGAGCCAGCCACCAAGACCGAGAATATCGCCGTGATGCCGCCTGATGTTCCGGCACCTGGCCCGGCCCGTTCACACAGGCGCGCGATGGTTGGGCCGGTGGAGGCAGGATAGCCGCGCAAATTAGCACTTTCGCCGCTGGCGACCGCCAGTTCGCGATGCGCTTCGCAAAAGCGTGTGACCGAATCGACCAGTAAAAGGACGTGCAGCCCGGCATCACGGAACGATTCTGCCACGGCCATTGCCGAAAGGGCGCATCTGCGGCGCACCTGCGGTCCGGTGTCCGAGGTCGCGGCAACCACTACTGCGCGTCTCATACCCTCATCCCCCAGTACATCCTGAACAAAATGCCGCACCTCGCGACCACGCTCGCCGACAAGCGCGATCACGATCACATCGGCAGCGACGCCGCGTGCCAGGTCGGCCAGAAGTGTGGATTTGCCAACACCAGACCCTGCAAACAGCCCCACGCGCTGGCCCCGGACCAAGGGGAGCAGCGTATTAAAGACAGCGAGACCCGTTTCCAGCCTTTGACCCAGACCGCGCCGTTCATGCGGTGATGGCGCTGCGGCGTTAATGTCGCGCGCATCAGCGCCCGGCAACAAGGGCCGCCCGTCAAGCGGCCTGCCATCGGGGTCGATGACCCGCCCGATCCAATCGCTGTGTGGCGCAAAGGTTGGCGCGGGTTGAAACACAACGGCGTCATCGATCGATACGCCTTCGGTAGAACCATCAATGATCAGATACGCACCGGTTTGATCAAGTCTGACGACCTCGCCCAGCCGCAGGCGCGCCTGTGTGTGAATGACCGCACGGTCACCGACGCGCGTATCGCCGGTGGTGCAAGCGCAATGCACTGTCCCCGCAGACACCCCGACGACGTGCCCGGATCGATGGATATGTTGCAGCGGCTCAATTGCACGACGCATCTGTTCGAGAAGATTTTCTTGCATAATGAGTACCCATTGAAATGCCACACACTTCTTTTTAAGGAATCACCCTTAATCCTTCGTTGAAGCCAAACGAGGGAGAATCCCCGATGTATAATTCCTTGGACTTGTTCCAGACCGCGGGCGCCATGGCGCGCAACGCCGGCGCCAGACAGGCGGTCGTTGCGCGCAATATCGCAAACGCCGACACACCGGGTTATCAGGCACAGGCTATCGCACCTTTCAAGGAAATTTACGCAAGTGGCGTCAGCAGCGCGATGCGCATAACCCGGCCCGGCCATATTGGCGGCGGCGGCAATCAACCCGATATCGACATGCGACAGACACCCGTTGGTGAACCGTCGCCCAATGGCAACACCGTGTCGATCGACGCGGAAATGCTGAATTCAGTCGAGATTACACGCGAACATGAACAGGCGCTCGCCATCTATCGCCACGCGATGACGGTGCTACGCACCAGCCTTGGCAGAAGTTAAGGAGGCAACAATATGTCTGACTTTAGCGAAGCCATGTCCGTGGCCACCAGCGGGATGAAAGCGCAGGCAGCCCGGCTACGCCACGTTTCCGAAAACATCGCCAATACAGATACACCTGGATACCGGCGCAAAGTCATCACCTTTGAGGAAACGGTCAACCTTGGCCGGCCCACCGGTGAGGTCGCGGCAGGCCCCTTGCGACTGGACCAGTCAGAGCTAAAGCGGATCTATGATCCCGCCCATCCGATGGCAGATGGCACCGGATATTACAACGGATCGAACGTGAACCTGCTGATTGAGATCGCTGACGCGCGAGAAGCGCAACGCAGCTATGAAGCCAACCTCAAAATGTTTGATCAGGTGCGACAGATGTCATCTGCCCTGATGGATCTATTGCGAAGATAAGGACCGGAAGCCATGGATATCAGTTCACTCGTTGCGCAGAATTATGCCGCCAGCAAAACCGCGATGCCGCCCGAGGCCAGCAGCGCCGGAAACGCCATTGGCGCGGCGGCGGACAGTTTCATGGCGACGCTGCAAACCAGCGAAAATACGGCGATGCAGGCGATGACCGGCGGGGCAGATCCTCAGTCTCTGGTAGAGGCATTGGCACAAACTGAACTTGCCGTACAAACCGCCGTCACGGTACGCGACCGCGTGGTCGAGGCGTATCAGGAAATTCTACGGATGCCTGTCTGATGACCGAAGCAATCTTCTATGACACTTTGCGCCAGGGGCTCTGGGTCGCATTTGTGATCTCGATCCCCATTCTGTCTGTGGCATTGGTGTCCGGCCTGCTCGTTGGCTTGTTTCAGGCGTTGACCTCCATTCAAGAGCTCACGCTGACGTTTGTGCCCAAGCTGGCCGCAATTGTCGGCGTTTTCTGGGTCACCATGGCATTCATGTCAGAAGCGCTGGTTGCACTTTTCCAAACCACGCTGATCCCGATCATCGCAGGAGGATTCTGATGGACAATGCATCCTACGTCGCCCTGACGCGCCAATCAGGACTTTTGAACGAATTGCAGACGCTGGCAAACAACATCGCGAATGCATCGACAACCGGGTTTCGGGCTGAGAACGTCATTTTTGCAGAACATGTCGAAGCGCTTGGTCCGGATGCGCCCTCGTTATCGATGGCGACTGCAAATGTGCGCAATACGGTCACAACGCAAGGCGCATTGGCGCAGACCGGCGGCACATTTGATCTGGCAATCGAGGGCGATGGGTACTTTCTGATCGAAGCACCGGGCGGGCAGCGGTTGACCCGGGCGGGGGCATTTGGTCCGAACGAAAACGGCGACCTGGTGACAGCTGATGGGTATGCCGTGCTCGACCCGGGCGGCGCACCGGTCTTCGTGCCGCAGGGGCTTGGCGCGATCGGTGTCGGGGCTGATGGGACGATCAGCGCGGCAGGGCAACCGATTGGGCAGATCGGGTTGGTGGTGCCAGTCGACCCTGCACAGATGGTTCGCGAAAGCGGCGTGATGTTTGATGCGCAAGGCGGGTTTGAAACCGCGCCAGATGGTCGTGTCCTGCAGGGGTTTCTTGAAGGGTCGAACGTGAACCCGATCCTGGAAATCGGCCGTATGATCGAAGTGCAGCGCGCCTATGAACTGGGCCAAAGCTTTCTAGACAAAGAAGACGAACGCATTCGCAAAGTCATTCAAGCCATCCGTACATAAAGGAGACCAAAATGCGCGCACTACAGATCGCGGCAGCGGGAATGACCGCACAACAAATGCGGGTCGAGGTGATTTCAAATAACCTCGCCAACATGAACACCACCGGGTACAACGCCCGGCGCGCGGAATTTGCAGACCTTCAATATCAGCAGGTCGCACGGCCCGGCACGATAAACGCATCCGATGGCACGGTGCTGCCAACAGGTATCCAACTGGGGCTGGGTGTGCGCCCCAGCGCTGTTTCAGTGATGCTGAGCCAAGGTGCGCTGGGTGCTACTGGCGGTGATCTGGACCTCGCGATCGAGGGTGATGGCTTTCTTGAGGTTACACTGCCGTCGGGGGCCTCGGCCTACACAAGGGACGGCGCCCTGAAACTGACCGGTGATGGCCTGATTGTTACATCAGACGGCTATCCAGTGGTCCCTGATCTGACGATCCCGCGCGATGCGCGTTCACTTTCCATCAATGCCGAGGGCGAGCTGTTCGGGTATTTTATCGATGAAATCCAGCCACAACTCCTCGGGCAGTTCACCATTGCAGGGTTCACAAACGCCAAGGGGTTAGAGGCGATTGGATCAAACCTGTTTCTTGAAACTCCCGCTTCTGGACCATCGGTTGTGGGTACGCCGGGGCAGGATGGACTGGGCGTACTTCGGCAGGGCTACCTGGAGGACAGTTCGGTCGATCCTGTTCGCGAAGTGACCAACCTGATCGAGGCGCAGCGCGGCTATGAACTGAATTCCAAGGTCATCACCGCCGCTGACCAAATGCTGAGCGCGATGGTACAACTAAGATGATCCGTATACTCATTATCCTTTTGACAACCATGTCTGCGGCAACCGCTGAAACTGTGGTCGCGACACGCACCATCCGGGCACTGACCGTCATTTCGGCAGATGATGTAACGATCAACGGTGAGCCCACGACAGAAGCTATCAGTGCGGCGCAATATATCATCGGGATGGAAGCCCGCGTGGCGCTTTTTGCAGGGCGCCCGATTCGGCCTGGCGATGTCGGGCAGCCCGCTGTTGTCGAACGCAATCAGGTGATCCCGCTGATGTTTGAGAAGAACGGATTGATCATTTCTACAGATGGGCGCGCGTTGGGCCGCGCAGGACCAGGTGATACAATTCGCGTGATGAACCTGGGGTCGCGCATGACTGTCTCAGCCAAGATTGGCAGCGATGGGGCGGCCTATGTTCAAAGGTAGATATATCGCAGCGTTGCTTTTGGCGGCATTAGCGGGTTGTGGCAAAAGTGATATCGGCGTCCCGCCACGGTTTTCACCGCCTGCGCAAAACACCGAACGCGCGGCGATGTTGAACCCCGGCACATCCGCGCCTGTCGCGGCAAAGACGTTTGGTGCACCGTCAAATGCGTCGCTTTGGACTGGCGCGCGTGGGTCACTGCTCGGTGATCGCCGCGCCATGCAACGGGGCGATATCATGACAGTCGTGATCGAAATTGACGATCGCGCTGAAATCTCAAATTCCACCGACCGCTCTCGCTCTGCCTCTCAACAAGCCGGCATTTCACAGCTGTTCGGCATTCCACAGCGGGTTGATCCGCTCTTGCCGGAAGGGGCGTCATCGGCTGCGCTTGTTGACCTGAACTCGCAAAGCGCTGCATCGGGGGATGGGACCGTGCGCCGCAATGAAAGGCTGACACTTCGCGTGGCTGTCACGGTTACAGATGTCTTGCCGAACGGTGTTCTGGCCATCGTCGGCCAACAAGAAGTCCGGGTGAACTTCGAACTGCGTGAACTGATTGTGACGGGCTATGTCCGCCCCGAGGATATCACCCGCCAGAATGAGATCACCTACGACAAGATCGCCTCTGCCCGGATTTCATATGGGGGCCGTGGACAGATCACAAATATGCAGCAGCCACGGCTTGGGCAGCAAATCCTTGAATCCGTTTTGCCATTTTAACCAAGGTCGGAGCACGCCATGAAAACTTTCCTGATACCCATCGTGCTGCTTGTTCTCGGGACCGGCGCAGGTACAGGGGCTGGCCTGTTTCTGGCCCCTGCACGCCAAGAAAAGACCGCATGTGACGCCCCCGAATGCCAGGCACAGGACAGAGCGGTTGAACGATCCGCAGCACCCGCCCTGGTCGATGCATCGCCAGAGCGGGAGTATGTGAAACTCAACAATCAGTTCGTTATCCCGGTTGTCGAAGATGAAGCGGTCACGGCGCTGGTGGTCATGTCACTGAACCTTGAGGTCACCGTCGGCAGCCGAACAGCTATTTTCGCCGCCGAACCCAAGCTGCGCGATCGTTTTCTTCAGGTGATGTTCGATCATGCCAACAATGGCGGTTTCTCGGGCAACTTTACGACCGGCACGAAAATGCGCGCGCTGCGCAACGAACTGTTGCGCGCAGCCCAGGACGTCAGTGGCGCACGTGTCACCGATGTGCTGGTGATTGATCTCGTGCGTCAGGATTCGTAACAGGCCCTGTCCATCCGTATTTTTTTTTCATGCGCTTGCGTCTTATTACACAGGGCTTGAGCTGCCTGATCCTGCCCGAAAGACTTGCGCAGCTTTGCCTGACATTCTGCCCTTTGCGCAAAAAGCAGGGCGAGTTCGGCATTGATCGCACGCCGCCGCTGATCAACCCACAACTGCCATTGCAATCCGACCCCCGCGATGGTTGCGGGATCATCACCATTTCCGACAATGGGCGTTTGGCTTTTTCGCTGCACCACAAGGTCGTGAAGGTTTTTCCGAAGAGCCGTTTCCTTTGCACGCAGCTTGGCCAGTTTGGCCTGATCGACCTGAAGCCGCAAGCGCGTTACCTCGACCAGAGCTTCAATGCGCCGGGAATGGTTCATCTCGCTGCGGCCTTTCTGCGGATATCTTCGGCAAATCGGATCGCAGCTGCAACGGCGCGGTAATGATCCTGAGAAATTTCCTGCCCCAAGGCGACCTTGGCATGAAGCGCCCGTGCCGTCGGAGGATCAGAGTGCAGGGGAACCGCGTTTTCGGCAGCGAGAACGCGGATTCGGGCGGCGATTTCATCTACACCTTTGGCAACGCAAACAGGCGCCATAGCCTGCGACCGATCCCACTTCAGCGCCACAGCATAATGGGTGGGGTTCACGATCACCACATCGGCGGTCGGCACATCAAGCAACATCTTGTTGGTGGCTATGTCCTGGCCGCGCTGCCTCCGCTGCTGCTTGATAAACGGATCACCTTCCGATTGCTTGAGTTCATCCATCATTTCCTTGCGGCTCATCCGGTTCTTGCGCGTATGCTCGGCCCTTTGCCACATGAAATCAATGCTGCCCAGCGCCAGCGCCACGAGCAGAACGATCCCCATCAGCGCCACGAGCATGCGACCAAGTTCAACCATGACCAGGCGGGGCGGCAGTTGCATGCTGCCGACGATCCGGTCTATCTGGCCTGCCAGAAAAAAACCCAGAATGACGCAGTAGATCACCAATTTAGTACTGCTCTTGGCAAACTCAAACAGGCCCTGGCGCCCAAACTTGTTCTTTACGCCAGAGATAAGTGAAACACGGCTGAACTTGGGCGCGGCCTTGCTTGCTGTAAAAAGAAACCCGCGCTGCAATGCGACGCTGACAATTGCTAACACCGCCGGAACGGCGAACCAAGGCGCCATGCCCCCGAAGATCTGCTGCTGGATGCCACCATATAGCGGCCCCCCACTGCCTGAAAAAACCACCAAAGAGAGATCGTTTGCCTGTCCCAAAAGGGCTGCCAACGCTGTTGCAAGACGCCCCAAGGAGGCTGGACCAACAGTCAGCATCACAATCAATAACCCGCCATAGGCAGCGGCTGTCGTCAAATCCGCTGAGCGTGCAATTTCGCCCTTCTTGCGCGCATCATCCAGCTTTTTCTGACTTGGTTCATATTGTTTGTCGCTATCTTCTTCCTCGCCGCTCATGGCCGGGCACCAAACGGCACATCCATAAAGGCTGAAAACGCCCCCAACCAAATTGCCAGCATGATCGGGGCGGTCAGGAAAAACAGGATGAGGCCACCAGCCGTCAGGGCTGGTGCCCCGACAAAGGAAACCATCAGTTGTGGCATCGCCTTGTTAATGACCCCCAGCACAATATTGTAGACAAGCGAGGCCAGAAGGAATGGCGCAGCCAAGGAAAAACCCAGGGCAAAGGCGCGGCCGGCTTCGGCCACGCCGACTTCGGCCACCAACTCAGGCCGTAGCCCAGAGCCAAACGGGACCAGCGTATAGCTGTGGATCATATAGCTTGCCGCCTGAACATGCAGTCCGGAAAGCGCTGCAAGCGCGGTCCCCGCAACGATAAGCATGTGGCCAATGGCAGGCTGAGGATCGACAACAGCTGTGCCACCAAATATCTGCGACAGTGACGTTGCCTGTGCCGCAATTGAACCCGCGATTTGCAGCACCAGAATAAACAGACGAAGGAAAATGCCAAAAAACAGGCCCGCCAGCGCCTCCATGCCTAGGTAACCAAAGGCACTAACGAGTGATGTAGGTAACGAAGGGACGTCAGGCGCAACGGACGGCGCGACAATGAGCGTGAACATTGCTGCCAGAACCAGACGCACCCTTGTCGGGACCGGCTGATCACCAAAGGCTGGCAGAACCGCCATGACCGCGCCGATCCGCATAAAGACAGCAAATGCCGTCCAAAGCGCGGCCTGCGAATAGGGCAGGATTTCCAGCAAAAGAGCCATCAACCCGGGACCAAGCCTACCAGTGAAGGCCTGGCATCGACACCGATTTCCTCAAATGACAAAACCGGGTTCATGATCCCCTTTGCCGCCATCACCGTCCGCAAGAAACGCCTGCGCCGCGTCGATGTCACGACTGCGGCATAGGCCCCGGTATTCGCGGCTTGCCCGAGTTTTTCGGCAATCCCGTCTGCCAACTGGTTAAAACTGTCCGGCGGCAGCGCCACATCCCCGCCGCCGCGCTCGGTCCGGATTTCGTAGGTTGTAAACGTATCCTCCCACTCCGGCGCAAGCTGCACCAATGGGATTGTACCGTCGGGCCTGCGCATCTTGGCGACCAGCTGAAACCCAAGCCGCTGCCGCACGTGTTCTGTAATCGCGTCGGCAGTTTGAAAAAGCTGCCGCCCCTCCGCGACGGCCTCGATGATCAGTGCCAGATTTCGGATCGACACCCGTTCCTCCAACAGCAACCTCAGAACCGACAACAACACATCAGGCGGCACCTTATCGGGAACCAGTTCATCCAACATCCTTCGGTTGGCATCTGCCCGGTCCTGATCGCTGAGTTTGGTCATTTCATCCAGACGCCGGCGCAGCGCCTTGAATGTCAGCAGGCGCGCGAAATTCCGCTTTACGATCTCTAGCAGATGCGTCGCCAGCACCTCGGCGGGTTGCACGGTTGTCAGCCCGGCCACGGCTGCTTTCTCCTGTTCTGACGGATCAATCCATCGCGCGGGCGCGCCATAGACTGGCTCGCTCACCAATTCGCCGGGCATTTCAGCCGGATCGGTTTCGTTCATCAGCGCCAATATCTGGTTGGGTTGCAGCTTGTCGCGGGTTTGCTCAACCCCTTGAACATGCACAACGTAGAAACCGGGCGGCAGGGCGGGATTATCTGTCAGCCTGATTTCGGGCAGCATGACACCAAATTCGGTCGCCACATGGCTGCGCATATTCGCAATGCGCGCATCCAGCCCGGTTCCGGGATCCAGCACCATATCAACAAGATCGGGCGCGAACTCCACATGAATATCATCAAGATCAAGCATGTCGCCCAAGGAGTTTTGAACCGGGCCCTGTTCCGTCACGACTTCTGGTTCCAGAGCATCCTCGGCCATTCGGCGCGCAGCAGATGCCATCGCAAACGCACTCCCCCCCAGCGCGATCGCACCAACAAAGAAGGGCAGGAACGGCAGTCCTGGAACGAGCGCCAGAAGCGCCATCAATATAGCAACTGTCGCTAGTGCAGAGGGATGTCGCCCCAGTTGTGCGACCAACGCAAGATCAGTTGCGCCCCTTGCACCGCCGCGCGCCAACAACAAGGCTGAGGCCACTGATATCACGACCGCAGGTATTTGTGATACTAAACCATCGCCAACCGTCAAAATAGCATATGTTTCCAACGCCCGCCCAACCGGCATGTCATGGACTGTGATGCCAATCACCAACCCCATGATCAAATTCAACGCCGTAATGAGAAGCCCGGCAATGGCGTCACCCTTGACGAACTTAGATGCACCATCCAGTGAACCAAAGAATGTTGTTTCGGCCTGTTCACGTTCGCGTCTTTCCTTGGCCTCGTTGTGATCAATGGCACCCGCGGCAACATCGCTGTCAATTGCAAGCTGCTTGCCCGGCATCGCATCAAGGGCAAAACGCGCGCCGACCTCGGCCATGCGCGTGGCACCCTTGTTGATCACGACGAAATTTACGATCAGCAGAACGCAAAAGATCACGAGCCCCAATATCACGCTGCCGCCCATGACAAACATGGCAAACCCTTCAATCACCTGACCCGCCGCGCCTGTGCCGGTGTGTCCTTCGCCGATGATCAGTTTGGTCGATGACACATTCAGTGACAGCCGCAGGACAAGTGACGCCAGCAGCACGGTGGGGAAGGCCGAAAAGTCCAATGGCCGGTCAATGAAAAGTGTGACCGTGAACATCAGTATTGCGAGGGCAAATGATGCCGCCAGTCCAATATCAAGAACCCATGCGGGCATTGGCAAAATCATCATCACGATGACAGCCATCAGCGCCATTGCCAGCAAAATCGTGGGTTGGAAGATATCCCTGAGCGCCAGCCCCTTCATTTTGAGGCCCAACCTGGCCCCAAGGTTGTCGCACCCCAAGCCACCCCACATCGCTCGGGTTCACGAGTTCGGGCGGTGTGAGAGCCGCTGCAATTCTCGCATCGGTGCGTTATGGTCACTGGCATTCTGCCGGCCTCGGTTCAGTTTGGTGGTGGACCTTGTTGAGCGTGATAGTTTGAATTGATTTACAAACGGTAATCAGCGCTCAGAAATCTGCGGGAGCAGGTACACTTTGCAAAAGGGCACGAATACTCTCGCGCAACCGCACGGCATCATCGACAAGCGCACGACTGTTGCGGAGCGTTGGGCCGTCAGTTGCCAATGGAACCGTTTCCAACCCCGACCCCGGCACTACGGGCTGCTGCCTCTTGCCTAGCCGCATCGCTGTGTCACCCGCTGAGCGCCGCATGGCCGCGCTCCTTTGGCGCGCTTGCAACCGCAATCTGCTCTGCTGCTCTTCATCCTCCCCTTCGGCTGCGGCAGAAAGAACCGACAACGCACGATCAGGAAAACCAAGCTCCAGCAGTTTTTCGGCGACACGCATCTGAGTGACCGCATCCAAGCTCTGCAAATCTTCCCGCCAGATGAACTGCAGGAAGGCAGCATCAGGCATGCGCTCTGCCGCCTGCGCAATTAACCCTGCGCGGGCTGCTGCCAGGTCTTGCGACGGCAACGGTTCCCGGCGCGCCGCGAGCAAAACACGCGCATCCGTAAACCGGTCAACGGAGAGGTAGGCGTCAAACTGCGCTTCGGCCAATCCATCTGCCGCCTGCGTTTCAGCGTTCTCAAATCTCAGTGCATCCGCAAGAACGAAATCACGGTCTGAAAACGCAACCTTCGCTGCTACCCCTTCCAAAAAGAACCGCGCCATCGCCTCTGGGCTGGTCCGCGGTGCATTTCGCGCTGCGTCGGCAACGGTTTCAATTGCTAGCGCCTCATCGCCCAGCGCGTCCGCCAGTAACGCCTCGGCAAGCACACGCTCGATGTCCTTTTGATCAGAAATTACTTGCCGATCAAGCACTTGCATTGCCTCATCCTTCGCACCAACGGCCAAAAGCGCCTCGGCCAATCGTGGCGCGACCGCTTGCTGAACAAAGGTCGGCAACGCCCGAAAGGCGTTGATCACCGCTCTCCGGTCCACTTGTGCATCTGTCGGGGCCGAAGCCTGCGCCAAGAGCGCCCAGAGCGCCACATTTGTAGGGCAACTCACCTGAACTGCGAACAGGTCCTGCGCCACCGGTTCGTCATCAATCATCTGTGCGATTGCACGTAACATCACACGCTCCCGGGATTGAACGCCTTCGATCTCAAGCGCTTGCTGTGCCTCCCGTCCAAACCCCAGGAAAACATACAGGCGCGCCAGCGCGAGCAAGGCACCATCCTCGAAACGATCCGCCGGGTTGACCAAGGCGCCGCGCGCATCGGTAAGTTGCTCATGCGGTGGTCGCTCAGATCCCCAAGACGCCACGTCGAACATGGTTTTTGGAAGACAGGTCTGTCCCATCTGGGTCTGTGGCGGCGGCGCTGCGCTCGCCACTGCCAGCGGATCAATGCTGGTTCTGGCATTCACACCGGGAAAGGCCTCATTGACGTGTTTCGGCGCGGGACCTATGCGCTCGGCGGTTGCTGCAGCTTCACCCGTCGGGCGCAACCCCTCTTCCAGAAGCCCTTCTGTCAGCCCCCGCCCCAGGCTCGCCGAGAGTGATTGTACAATCAGCTGCAAGGCCTTATCCGTCTCTTCTTGATCCGTTGTCTGGGACGCAGCTTCAGCGACCACCGCGCTCATTGCTGTATCTGCGCCCTTCGGCGGTTCTGGCTCCGGCACAGCAAAGCGTGGTATGATCAGCGGAAGCAGCCGGGTCGGGTCAGGTCGGTACGCCCTTTGCGCCAGATCATTTGGTGTGGGCGGCCTGTCTTCCGGCAAGGTTTGTTCAAAGGGCGCGTTTCCCGGCGCCGAACCATCATTGATGTCGATCACCAAAGCGTCTGATCCGTAGACACTGGCAAGCGCATAGCAAGTACAGCCGATACGCAGGCGCATCTCACCTCGGCTCGGATCTTGTGACGCTGCTGCAATCCGGTCTTTGGGGATCAGGTCGAAAAACCGATCCAGCGCATATCCCTCGGCCGCTGGAATGCGCAGGGCATAGCCTTCTGCGGTTCGTCCCAACTGCCAATCAGCGCCTTGAGGGATGCTGATGACGACCCGTGTGAACCCCGCATGCTCACCGGTCTGAACCCGTAATGGCGCGGCGGCGCCGAGCATTGGCCAGAGAATAACCAGTAAATGCAAGCAAATGCGCATCATGCCGCGTCCTGTTTGGTTGCCTTGAGCGCGTCTTCCATATCTGAAAAAGTGGGGCGGTAGTGGCCCGGCATGTTCTGGCGCCCGACCTCAATACAGATGTTGGGGGCGTGCGCGTAGAGGTTCGCAACCAGAACTTCCCGAATAAGCTGATGAAAATGCGCGTCTTCCTCGACGACGGCTTTGACCTTTGCCGAGAATGGGCCAACAAAACCGTAGGCCAGAAAAACGCCCAGAAATGTGCCGACAAGCGCGCCCCCGATCAGTTTGCCCAGCACCTCGGGCGGCTGATCAATGGAACCCATCGTCTTGATGACCCCTAGAACCGCCGCAACAATGCCAAGTGCCGGCAATCCATCTGCCACAGTTTGAAGCGCGTGGGTCGAATGCATCTTGTGGTGCAAGGTCGCCTCGATGCGCTTTTCAAGTATTTCCTCGACCTGATGAGGGTCATCGTAATTCATGGACGCGGATCGCAAGGTATCACAGATAAGGGCAATCGCCTCTGCGTCGCCCAGTATCTTGGGATATTTGCCAAAGATGCTTGAGGTATCCGCCGCTTCGATGTGGCTTTCCAATGCGACAGGGTTCGTTCGTGCCACGCGCAAGAGTTCAAACAACATGCACAGCAGATCGCGATAATCCTGCGCCTGCCATTTCGGACCCTTCACGACTTTGCCCAGATCCCTGATCGTCTGCTTGATCGCAGAACCGTCGTTGCTGATTGCAAAGGCGCCGGTTGCGGCCCCCAGGATCATGATCATCTCAAACGGCAAAGCCTTGAGAATGATCCCCATTTTGCCGCCCGCCAAGAGGTACCCGCCAAAGACCGTGACAAGAACAAAAACGATACCAATCAGACCGACCATCGGGTGCGGCTCCTTACATCAACAACTTCACAGATGGCTTCGAATCCCTTTTACGGCGAAGGGATTAAGGATTTCTCTGCGCCTATTCGGTGGGCACCTCTGCATTGCGCCCGGCAAGCACAACGCTGAACGAATAGGCAACTTCCGGTTCGAGCTCGGTCATGATGAGAGCGGCGGCATCGGGCCGCATCAACCCCAGAAACCCTGCCGCAAACTGTGGCGGCATCTGCGTAAAAAGATCCGCGGCCTCCTTGGGTTTCATGTTCTCGTAAACAGTGGTCAGTTGTGCCAGATCCGATTCTGCCGCGGTGTCCGCCAAGGCGATTGTCGCGCTCAACTCTGCTTCGGCCTGAACAAGGGCCTGCAATCTGTCTTCGATCTGTTCTTCGGCGGTGCGCAATGCCTCCATTCTGGCTTGAAACTGCTCCTCCCGGTTCGCAAGCAATGCCTCGCGACTTTGCAGGGCCGCAAGCAATGTTTCCGCATCACCGGGTTCCCCGTTCTGCACAATCTCTTCTGTTACTTCCTCAGACCCTTCGTTCGCCATGGCGGGGCCCACCTCAGAGGCAAATCGCAAGACAGCCGAGGCGATTAACAGACATGTAATGACCTGCAGAGCCCCCAAACCCCGCTTCCTGTCTTGCCGCCTGCTCATTGTTCGGCTGCTTCCCGGGCCGGTCTGCGCACGAAAAAAGCACTTTCGGCGATGCTGGGTTGCGCCTTTTGCGGCAAGTCATGCATCGATGCAATCGAGAGCTCCAATCGCTTTTGCGCTATTTCAGCTCTTTCGCTGACAGCATCAAGCTGCTCGACCGAAGCCTTCGCGGTGGTTTGCGCGCGCGCCAAAATCCCCGTCAGATCATCGACCTGTACCGAAAGGACAGCAACCGCACCCCCGACACCTTTTTCAAGGTCGGTAAAGCGCCGCAGACGGCGCGACAGTACATAACAGTACAGCGCCGCACCGAGCGCACCTGCGACCAACAGAGTATCTGCTATCATTGTCATCCAAAGCGCCTTTCTAGCTTAAAACAAATTCCATGATCAGAAGGTCTTTGACGCGCCCCGGTCCGGTCACAACCTGAATGCGGCGGAGCATCTGCGCACGCAGGCGTGTCAGCGTTGCCGGGTCTTCCAGCACAGCGATGTCGACCGCGCGCAGATACCCGTTGAGCACATCAACAACACGCGGCTTGATCGCCTCAACTTCCGCGGCGTAGGCCGGTGGCACCTCCAACTGGGCTGCAAAGCGCAAATGAGTTCGCCCATCCGCACCGGGGAGCGAGATCACAAGCGGATCAATCGCCACAAATGCCACGGAAAGCACGCCTTCCTCATCGGGTCCGGGTGCTTTGGCAGTTTCCTCCTGCTTTGGCGCCCCGCCTCCGATAACACCTGATTGTACAGCAAAAAACCCGCCGCCGGCACCGACGACCGCGAGGACAAGCCCAACCAAAAAGGGCAGTTTTGATGCCTTGCGCGGCACGTCCTCATCAACGTCAGTAGCTGCGGTCATAGGCGGCCTCCTGCAAATTCCTTTGCCCGACAAATAAACCAGAAAGCCCTAACCGATTGTTAAGCCTCATGGGCCAAACACGGAACATCGGCAGAAGGCCTATCGAATGGAGAACCCAACTTGGAAAACTTTGGCAAAGTCTGGTCTGCGCTCAGCATGCAGCGGCGGATCATCGTGATATTTGTCACCTTGGCGGTCTTTGCAGCCATGCTTTTTCTTGCGCGAGGTGCCGGCTCCAAGGACATGTCGCTGCTGTTTGGTGGATTGGAGGCACAGACCGCTGGTGATGTGGTGACGGCTCTCGACCAACAGGGCGTCATTTATGAAGTGCGGGGCAACGCGATCTTTGTGCCGACCGCCCAGCGCGATTCACTGCGGATGGCGTTGGCGGGACAAGGCCTGCCCGCGACAGGGGGCCAAGGGTACGAACTGCTTGATAATCTGTCTGGATTCAGCACGACCGCTCAGATGTTCGACGCAACCTATTGGCGCGCAAAGGAAGGAGAGCTTGCTCGGACTATTGTAGCAAGCCCGCGCATCAGATCGGCGCGCGTGCATATCTCGACCCCCTCACAGCGCCCCTTTCAGCGTGCGCAACCCCAAACAGCCGCAGTAACCGTAACCACGACAGGTTCGGGGCTGTCGGTTCGGCATCTCAAAGCGTTGCAGTTCCTGATTGCCTCTGCCGTTCCGGGGCTTTCACCCTCGGACGTTGCGGTGATCGACGACGAAGGGGGGCTGCTGTCAGAAAGTGACACCGGACAAATCGGGATCAACGGCGACAATCAGGCAGAGAGTTTGCGGCAACGCGCCGAGCGGCTTTTGGCCGCCAGAGTTGGTGCTGGCAATGCCGTTGTCGAGGTGTCCGTCGATCAGGTCACCGAAACGGAAATGATCACGGAAAGGCGTGTCGATCCAGACAGCCGCATTGCAATCAGTACCGACGTCACCGAAAGCTCTGGCAATGCAACCGACAGCCGGGGGGGCGAAGTTACCGTGGCCTCGAACCTGCCTGAGGGTGACGCCGGCGGCAGCGCAGGCGCCTCGCGCAACGAGAGCAGTGAGAGCCGCACCCTCACCAATTATGAAGTCTCGCAAACCGAACGCCAATTGACCAAGGCGCCCGGCGCGATCAAGCGACTAACCGTGGCGGTTCTGGTAAACGATGTGGTCCAGACAGCGCCCGACGGCACGACAACCACGACACCGCGTTCGGCCGAAGAACTCGCCGCTCTTGAAGAACTGGTCGCATCTGCCGTCGGCCTGAACCCTGATCGCGGCGATGTTCTGACATTGCGATCAATGCCATTTGAGCCGTTTGAACCTGTTGGAACCGTTGTTGCCGGCCCTGTTCCGGCCCTGCCCCTTGACCTGATGCGGCTTATTCAGATCGGTGCCGTTGCCACCGTGACACTTATCCTGGGCCTGTTCGTGGTGCGGCCAATATTTGCGTCAGCAAACAACCCGAACATTCCTTTGGTGATTGAGAACCAGACCGATCCGGTCGACTTGAACCTACCCGTGGCGATGGCGGTCGACGACGCGGCACCTGGCAATTTCATGGGCGGTGAGCTTCTCGGATCAGGCACGGAGGACGATCCCGTTGCACGGCTGAAACGTATCATCGCAGATCGCGAACCGCAAACGCTGCAAATCCTGCAAGACTGGATTGAAGAACCCCCCGCAAAGGCAAACACCTAGGTCATGCAAAAAGTGCTGCTTGAATCGTTTGAGGACCACATGATGGATCCGGCAAGGCCGCCAGAGGGCTTTGAGCAGGGCTATGCGGAAGGTCACGCAGCGGGTCTTGCCGCCGCCAAATCCGAGCAGGTGACGCTCCAGCACGAGCTTGTGCAAAGCATATCTGACCTGGAATTCAAGTATGAAGAGGCGCGTGGTGAGATCACGAAATCTTTGGGGCCGCTGTTTTCTGGACTCACAGAAAAACTGTTCCCGCAGCTCATCGCAGATGGCTTTGCGGATCAGATTGCCATGATCTTGCAACAGGCCGTTTCCCAAGGGGCGACAACTGGCTTGAGCCTCAGCGTGCACCCTGATCAATATGATGCAGTTGCTGCGTCCCTGTCAGCAACCCCGATCAATGCCGCCCTTTCGGCAGATACGTCTTTGTCGCCAAATGCGGCTTGGGTGCGCCATGAACAAGAGACATTGCGCGTAGATTTCGACCAATTGCTCGACGAAATCCGCACCATCCTTTCCGCAGTAGACCCCATTGAAACAAGGAGCGACACGCATGGATAACCCTGCCGAACATGCCGAAAAGGCCCACCCACTTCACAATATCCCGATCGAGGTTTCCGTCACCGTCGGCAAAGCCCGCCCCTTGGTGCGCGACTTGCTGCAACTTGGTGAAAACGCCGTACTGGCTCTTGATCGCAAGATCGAGGATCCTGTCGAACTCTACATCGGAGACCGGCTCATCGCGCGCGGCGAATTGCAGGAAGCCGACGGCGCAGAGCCAGGTCAGCTTGCTGTCCGGCTCACTGAGGTCGCACACGACAAGGGCGATTTGTCCTAGAATGTTTCGCCTGGCTATAATCGCAGCGCTTCTGATGGGAATGTTTGCCGGTCCGGCGGCGGCACAAGAGGTTTCGATCACATTTGGCGATGAAGGCTCCCTGGCCACGCGGTCAATCCAGCTTCTGGTGCTGATCACCGTGCTGAGCCTTGTGCCCGGCATCGCGATCATGGTGACCTGCTTTCCGTTTATTCTCACTGTTTTCTCGATCTTGCGACAGGCCATTGGCTTGCAGCAATCACCGCCCAACATGTTGATCGTGAGCCTTGCATTGTTCCTGACATACTTTGTTATGGAACCCGTTTTCCGTGCCGCTTGGTCAGCGGGTATTGATCCGCTTATTCAAGGTCAGATCGCATGGGAAGACGCCTTTGTCAGGGCCATGGTGCCACTGCAAGAGTTCATGGTCGCGCGTATCAATCCAGATACGTTCGCTGCACTTGCCGATCTTCGCCCAGACATTGCCGGCACCCTGCCTGCGCAGGAAGCGCCGTTGTCAATTGTCGTCCCTTCTTTCCTGCTTAGCGAAATGGAGCGCGCGTTTCAGGTGGGGTTCCTGATCTTCATGCCATTCCTTATTATTGATCTGGTCGTGGCTGCGGTCTTGATGTCCATGGGGATGATGCTTGTCCCGCCAGCAATCATCTCACTGCCTTTCAAACTAGCCTTCTTTGTGGTCGCCGATGGCTGGGCCTTGATCGCAACCAGCCTGGTGCAAGGGTATGGCACATAGACCGACGCGCGGCGGCGATCAGGCAAAAGGGACGCCCCGTTGTCGCCCTTTCGCATGGTCCCCAGCCAGCAAACCGTCGCATAGCCTGACTGCGCTGCCCGGCGGTGCCTGCAAAGCAATTGGTGGCGTCTTTTGGCATCGCGGCAGCGCAAAACCAAAGGCCCGCCACACGCATGGTGCAGCGGGCCTTTGGATCGTGCGAGGCGCTGTCAATCAGCTGTCAGAAGCGGCGGCTTGTCCCCGCCTCCTGTTATGCGGCCTTGCGCTGGCGCCTCATACTTCAGCTCCAACGCGCCTTTTTTCACGCCAACCTTCACAATCCCACCTTTGACCAAGGTGCCAAACAGCAATTCTTCGGCCAGCGGTTTCTTGATGTGTTCCTGAATGACGCGGCCCAGCGGACGCGCACCCATCTTTTCATCATAGCCCTTGTCGGCCAGCCACTCCGCCGCCGCCTTGGTCAGTTCGATGTGCACGTTGCGGTCGATAAGTTGCGCTTCGAGTTGCAGAACAAACTTTTCAACCACTTGCATGATCACCGGTTTCGGCAGCGCGCCAAAACTGATCACCGCATCCAGACGGTTGCGGAATTCCGGCGTGAACGTCCGTTCAATCGCGGCGGTATCTTCGCCGATCCGCGCTTCCCGACCAAAGCCCAGCGCATTTTTCGACATTTCAGCAGCACCTGCGTTCGACGTCATGATGATGATCACATTGCGGAAATCGGTGGTCCGGCCGTTGTGATCTGTCAGCTTGCCGTGGTCCATCACCTGCAACAGGATATTGTAGACGTCAGGATGCGCCTTCTCCATCTCATCGAGCAGCAGCACACAATGCGGGTTTTGATCAACGCCGTCGGTCAGCATGCCGCCCTGATCAAACCCGACATAGCCGGGAGGTGCGCCAATCAAGCGGCTGACCGCGTGTTTTTCCATATACTCTGACATGTCAAAGCGCATCAGCTCCACACCCAGCGTATCGGCCAGTTGTTTTGCCACTTCCGTCTTGCCCACACCGGTTGGACCGGCGAACAGGTAGTTGCCAATCGGCTTTTCGGGCTCGCGCAGACCCGCCCGCGCCAGTTTGATCGCGGATGACAGCGCTTCAATCGCCGTATCCTGACCAAAGACCACCCGCTTGAGCGACTTTTCAAGATCCTTGAGTATTTCAGCGTCATCCTTTGACACGTTCTTGGGCGGAATGCGCGCAATCTTGGCAACGACATTCTCGATCTCCTTGGTGCCGATCGTCTTGCGACGCTTGCTTTCGGCGACCAGATGCTGTGCCGCACCCGCCTCATCAATGACGTCAATCGCCTTGTCTGGCAACTTGCGGTCGTTGATATAACGCGCCGACAGTTCTACCGCAGTCTTGATCGCATCGGCGGTGTATTTGATGCTGTGATGCTCTTCGAAATAGGGTTTCAGCCCTTGCAAAATCTTGATCGTGTCGGGGACCGAAGGCTCTTTCACGTCAATCTTCTGGAACCGACGGGAAAGCGCACGATCCTTTTCAAAATGCTGGCGAAATTCCTTGTAGGTGGTCGATCCCATGCAACGCAGCTTGCCGCCCTGCAAGGCAGGTTTCAGCAGGTTGGAGGCATCCATCGCACCACCAGATGTCGCACCCGCACCGATCACAGTATGGATTTCATCAATGAACAACACCGCATCCGGGTGATCTTCCATTTCGGTCATCACCGCCTTCAGGCGTTCCTCAAAATCACCGCGATAGCGGGTGCCGGCCAGCAACGCACCCATGTCGAGCGAAAAGATCGTGGCCTTCGACAGCACCTCTGGCGTTTCACCATTCACGATCTTATAGGCGAGACCTTCGGCAATCGCGGTCTTGCCAACGCCGGGGTCACCCACCAACAGCGGGTTGTTCTTGCGGCGGCGGCATAGCACCTGAATGCAGCGTTCAACTTCATGCGCGCGGCCAATCAGCGGGTCAACGTCGCCTTTCGTCGCCTTGGCGTTCAGATCGACGCAATATTTCGCCAGTGCACTTTCTTTTTCATCGCCTTCACTTGGGGCAATGGTCTCACCCTCTTCGGTTGATCCGGTCACTGGGCGTGCTTCACCAAATGCAGGGTCCTTGGCGACACCATGTGCGATGAAATTCACGGCATCATAGCGGGTCATATCCTGCTCTTGCAGGAAATAGGCGGCGTTGCTTTCACGCTCTGCAAAGATCGCAACCAGCACATTGGCGCCGGTCACTTCACTGCGACCAGAGGATTGCACGTGAATCGCGGCGCGCTGGATCACCCTTTGGAATGCAGCGGTCGGCACTGCTTCGGACCCTTCGACATCCGTGATCAGTGATGAAAGATCGTCGGAGATGAAATTTTCCAGATCCTTGCGCAATTCATCCAGATCAACCGAGCAGGCACGCATCACGCGCGCCGCGTCAGGCTCATCAATAAGCGCCAGAAGCAGGTGTTCCAATGTGGCAAGTTCATGCTTGCGTTCATTGGCCAGCGCCAGCGCACCATGAATGGACTGCTCGAGTGTGGTCGAAAATGATGGCACGATTTGTGCTCCTTCATATCGGGGGTCGGCGCAAACCAACCGTGGCCTCTTACCCTTAAGGTTTGGTTTTCTTTGCCAACCTTCAAGGACTTTTTTCGCATTTGGCATCACAAATCGCGTGATGCTGGGGTTTTGACCTGCCTTTGACCATGGTCTCACACTTTGGTGGTCAAAACTTGTCTTTTTGGGCCCGGACGTAGGCAAACACCTCTGCCGGGGGTGCATCGTTCATGCCAATGGTGGCTTTGAATTCAGGGAGATCAGCACGCAAGAACGGGTTTGTGCGCTTTTCTTCGGACAATGTGGAAGGGACCGTCGGCATGCCCGCTGCACGCGCGGCATCAATCCCTCTGATACGAGAGATAAGGTCTGGATTGTCAGGGTCAAGGGTCACGGCGAACCGCGCGTTGGATGCGGTGTATTCGTGACCCGAGCAGATCAACGTGTCATCAGGCAAGGCGCGCAGCTTTTGCATGCTGTTCCACATCTGCGCGGGCGTCCCTTCAAACAAACGGCCACAGCCCAGCGCCATAAGGCTATCGGCAGTAAAGGCCAGCCCGGCACCGGGCATGTGAAATGCGATATGGCCAAGGGTATGGCCGGATACATCAATGACATCAGTTGCCTGTCCGCACACGGTCAACGGGTCCGCCTCCGCAACCGCAAGATCCAGATCAGGCAGGCGGTGTGCGTCTGCTTTGGCACCAATCACGCGGGCGTTGGCACGCAAGGCTGCAACACCGGCAATGTGGTCGTTGTGATGATGGGTGATCAGAATATCGCTCAGGGTCCAGCCCCGCGCATCCAACTCTGCCTGGATTGGCCCAGCCTCGGGTGCGTCAACCAGCGCGGTTTCACCGGTTTCACTATTGTGCACCAGAAAAGCATAGTTATCTGCCAGACACGGCACGACTACCAACTCGACCGCTGATGTCTTTGTCATGGCAATGCGCCCTTGTGTTGTTATGTTATGTCCATAGCTTTGCCGAAGGAGCCGCAAACCGCAATGCACCTCGACGTTTTGGATTTGCGAAAATTCTATTACCGCAGCGCATTGGGGCGTGCGGCGCAAAAGGTGATCCGCGATGAGTTATGCGCCATGTGGCCCGAAGCCAAAGGCCAGATGGTTGTGGGCTTTGGGTTTGCCTTGCCACTCCTGCGCCCGTTTCTGAAAGACGCGCGCCGGGTGATCGGGCTGATGCCCGGACCGCAAGGGGTCATGCCATGGCCCCCCGACGGCAAGAACGTCAGCGTCCTGTGTGAAGATACGATGTGGCCGATTGAAACCGGGCATGTCGACAAACTGGTGATGATGCACGGGTTAGAGACGACCGAACAGCCCTCGCTGCTGCTGGACGAAGCATGGCGGGTGCTCGGCCCCGGCGGACGGGCCGTGTTCATTGTGCCCAACCGCGCGGGGCTTTGGTCGCGTTCAGACGCCACGCCTTTCGGGTTTGGGCGGCCCTACTCGCTCAGCCAGTTGGAATCTCAGTTGCGCCGCCACCACTTCGTGACCGAACGCACGCTGTCCGCGCTCTATCAGCCGCCGTCTGCGCGCAGGATCTGGCGCAAATCGGCAGGGTTTCTTGAAAAGATCGGGTATAATCTGCCTATAGTGGCGGCCGGTGGCGTGCTGATTGTCGAAGTCAGCAAGCAGATGGCCGCACCGACACGACCGGGACTGACCGAGGCAGTTAAAAAACCGCTCAGGGCGCTGGAAGGGATGGCAAAGCCAATCCCAAAACCCGAGTCAGCGCGCACGCAAGATGAAGGCTTGATTGCCGAAGGTTCACTCCCGCCCCAACATCAGGACCCAGGTTTGGCTTGAGCCGCTCCCGGCTTTTGCCAGCGCAAAGTCCTCATAAATCGGGTTGATATTGTTCGCCTGGTGAAGCGGCGAATTGATCCAGCCGCGCAGAACCGCTTCTTCATCGCTGTAGCCGCGGGCTATATTCTCGGCCAGATTGCGATAATTATATCCCGCATCATTTGCCCGCGTACCAATCGTTGACCCATCGCTTCCAACATGCGCGATACCGGGGTTGGCAAGCATGTCATTCGCGTGCCGTTGCGCCGCGACACCCAGCCTTGCGTCATAGACAACAGCACCCGCGCTATTCACGCTGCGCACATTATTGAGCATATTTGCGAAGGACTGGCCGCTCGTTGCGTCTACAGCGGCAAGGGAAACGGCAACGGGCGACGGGCTGGTACTGGTGGATATTGTCCCGGTCGCCGCGCCACAGGCCGCGACGAGACTGAGTGCAGCAATTGAAATGATGGACTTCATAGTGACGCTCCAGCTTGGGTCCTACAGTGGCTATGCTGTTCAACAGGTGGCGCTCAATAAGGGAATACTCGCCACTGCCACACCAGCAAACACTTGCTCGTTCACCGCGTCATAGAGAGGAAAAGCGCCCAAAATCGGAAACAATCGTGGCAAAACTGAAGCAAAGTTGACCAACGGTGAATATTTGGCCGAATTTGGATGTTCCGCAGCACCCGGTTTGGATAAGTATCAGCAACACTTTCCGGAACGGCGCGGGGCTCGGGACGACCATGCGATTGAACGCACTCTGGCCACTTGCGCTGGCGGCAATGGCTCTCGCCACGACCGCGCACGCGCAATCGCCGCCGAGCGGCCTGCAAGATCAGGCCGAAGCCGCACTGGTTGCAAATCAGCCGGAAGAGACGATCCGCCTTGCCACACAAATGCTGGACGCCCAGCCAGACAGTTTTGTGGCCATGTATCTGCTGGCGCTGGCGCTGGCCGATCTGGGCGATCTGCAAGCCGCCGCAAACACCGGTGCGCGGGCTTATGCGGTAGCAACAACCGAGGACACGCGATTTCAGGCCGCGCGCCTTGTGGCGGGCCTGCGCTTTCGGGCAGGGCAATATACCCGGTCAGAATTCTGGCTGCGCCGGGCTGCAAACCATGCACAGACCGAAGCCGAACTGCGCACCATCGCCGAAGCCTATGTCGCATCCACCGACGCAAACCCGCTATCTGTCCAGATCACCGCATCCATCGCACCGACCGACAACGTGAACAACGGATCAGACGACGGCATTCTCACCCTTGAAAGCATTGGCCTTACCTTCATCTTGCCCGAGGACCGCCGTTCGCTGTCAGGTGTGGCTTTCTCTGCAAGCACAGATCTGCGCTATCGCATCGCCCAGAGCCCGCAGCAATCAACCAGCCTCATCGGCTCGGTTTCCGGCGAAACCTATGTTCTGTCGTCCGAGGCAAAGGACCTTCTTGCCAGTTCTCCAAACCCTCAGGTCCGTGCGGTAGACGGCGGCGACTTTGCAAGCGTGACGGCATCCGTCGGGATCGACCGGTATCAATTCAACATCAGCCCGCTGGGCCCCGTCCGGTTCGGGGCCAACCTTGGCACCTATTGGGAGGGCGGTGAAAGGCTGGTCAATTTTCGCGACTTCAGCATCGAACAGATCATCTCGATTGACCGCGACAGTTCATTTCGCCTCAGAGGCCTGAGACGGAACCAAGACGCGCTAACGACTGCTTTGGTGGATTCCACCCTTTTTGATGTCGTCGGCACCTACGACCGCACGCTGCCCAAGGGGGATCAACTGCAACTCAGCCTCAGGGCGCGGCGCAACGAGGCCGGGGCCGAGAGTTCCTTCGACGAATACGAATTCGGGGTCGGTTATGCTGTCGCGCAACCGATCTTTGGGGTGCAGCTTTCCACATCTCTGCAACTCGGCTACCGCAGATATGAAGAATTCGCCACGACCCTCGACGGGCGCGAAGATCGCTTTGTGTCAGCCTCCGCGACAGCGACGTTTCAGCGTATCAGCTATTTCGGTTTCTCGCCAAATGTCGCGCTCACCTCTGCACGCACTGATTCAACGGCAGAGGAAAATACCTCCTCGTCGCTCCAACTGCTCTTTGGTGTCACATCCAATTTCTGAACCGCCGATTGCCATTTGCATCCATGGATCAAAGCCCAGTATGCAGATGCCATGACAACACCCTTTGAAATCTTCATGGTCGCCACCCCGGGGTTGGAAAAACCATTGCTCGCCGAAAGCCTGGCCAACGGCTTTGCAGACGCCAGGATCACGCCGGGCGGGATTACCATCACAGGGACATGGGAGGATGTCTGGCGCGCCAACCTCTGCATGCGCGGGGCAACGCGGGTTCTGGCGCGGCTGGGCAGTTTCATGGCGTTTCATCTTGCACAGCTGGACAAGCGCGCGCGCAAATACCCGTGGGGCGATATCCTGCGCGCCGATGTGCCTGTGCGGGTCGAGGTCAGCACCTCGCGCAAATCAAAAATCTATCATGCAGGGGCGGCCACTCAGCGGATCGAAACGGCATTGAAAGAAAGCCACGGCATGACGATCAGCGCCGATGCGCCTGTCACGATCAAGGTGCGCATTGACGACAACAGGGTCACGATCAGCGTCGATACCTCTGGCGCCAGCCTGCACAAGCGCGGCCACAAAGAGGCCGTGGGCAAGGCCCCCATGCGCGAAACGCTGGCCGCATTGATGCTGCGCGAATGCGGCTATGAGGGGCGCGAACCGGTGCTGGATCCGATGTGCGGCTCTGGCACATTTCTGATCGAGGCGGCTGAAATAGCGATGGGCCTGTTCCCGGGCCGCACCCGCGATTTCGCCTTCCAACAGCTTGCGACCTATGACGCCGAAGCATGGGATGCCCTGCGGACGGCTAGTGACCTTCGCACGCCCGCCCAGCATTTCCACGGCTCAGACCGCGACGCCGGCGCCATACGCATGGCCAGCGCCAACGCCAAGGCGGCAGGCGTCGGCGACCTCATCACCTTCCAGAACCTCGCGGCCACGGGCCTCAAACGGCCCGACGACCCGCCCGGTCTGGTCATTTGCAATCCACCCTATGGTGGACGGATCGGCAACCAAAAGATGCTCTATGGGGTCTATGCCGCTCTGGGCCAGACGCTCAAACAAGAGTTCGCGGGTTGGCGGGTCGGTCTCGTGACGAGCGAAGCGGGGTTGGCGAAAGCAACAGGGCTGCCCTTCAAACCAAAAGGCGCCCCGATCCCCCATGGCGGGTTGAAGATATGGCTGTTTCAGACCGGCCAACTCGGTGCTGGCTGCACCAAGTCCTGATTGCTCTTGCTAAAATGTCCCGCTGTGGCCTGGGCGCAAAGCACATCGCCACGATGGCGCAGGCGAAATCAGCAGTCCCGTTATCCCGCCAGCGTCACGATCACGCCACCCGCCGCCCGCGCATCATCGGCATCATGCGTTACCATCAGCACTGGCAGGGCACGCGCCCGCGCCCGGTCAAACACCATGTCGCGCACCTGCGCGCGCAGTGCCGCATCAAGCCGCGAAAACGGCTCGTCAAGCAGCAGCGCGCAAGGGTCTGACAACAGCATCCGCATCAAAGCCACCCGCGCCTTCTGCCCCCCCGAAAGCGTTCCGGGATCGCGATCAGCAAAGCCGGTCATCCCGACTTCTTCCAAAGCCTCATCAATCCTCGCCCGGCGCTCTGCGGCGCTGCCACCAGGCTGCAACCCAAACGCAAGGTTGGCCCCGACAGACAGATGCGGAAACAGCAGGTCATCCTGAAACAAAATGCCGACGCGGCGCTGATGCGGGGCGGCGTTTGTGATGTCATGGCCGTCCAGCCAGACCTCACCCTCTGCATGGAAATCAGGTGCAAGTGTGCCTGTGATAAAGGCCAGCAACGTTGACTTGCCCACGCCCGATGGCCCCATCACGGTCAGCACCTCGCCCGACCCGATGTCATGCGACACCGACAAGAGCGGTGTGCCGGCTTTGGAAATCGTGACATCCTTCAGCGACAACCCCTTATCCATGCCGCAACCCCTTTCTGTTACGCCACACCAGAGCAGGTAGCAGCAAAGCCAACGCAAATGGCACCAGCGCGGCCCCTGTTTGCATCAAACCATAGACGGCAATTGCCCGACGGTCCCCACCAGAGGCAAGTGCGACAGCCTCGGTCGTCAAGGTCGCCACGCGGCCCCCGCCAATCAGCAATGTCGGCAGGTATTGCCCCACCGACACAGCCAATCCTACTGCCAAGGCGGTCAGGATCGGGCGCAGCAACATCGGCAGGCGGACGCGCCACAGCACGCCGTCGGGGCTTGCACCCAAGGCGGCGGCAATCGTGCCCATGCGCGCGTCCCACGCGCGAAACGGATCGGCCAGTGACAGGAACACATAGGGCAGCACAAAAACCAGATGCGCCAGCATCACCGGTGCACGCCCCACATCGGCACCGATACTCAGCATCAAGGTCTGCAACCCCGGCAAGAACGCGGTTTGCGGAACCAACAAAGGCAAATACAGCAACCAGACCGCCCGTTGGCTGAACGACAGGCCATAGCGATATTCGGCCTCCAGACAGCCGATGGTCAGGATCAGCGCGGCACTTGCGACCACGACAGCAATCAGCGCCGTTTCGCCCAGCGCCGTCATGGTGCCGGGGCCAAAGCGCATCCAGTTACGCAATGTGAACCCATCAGGGAGAGCATCCGGAAACCCCCAGAAACCGGCAAACGACCAGATGGCCAGCACAAGCAGTCCCAAGAGGACAATGATTGCAGATACCCCACCGGCAACAAGCGCACCCTGTGCCACAATCGTATCAAAACGACCTCTGCTGCCCTTTGCAATCCAATGACGGCCCAAACGGGCAATGATGATCTCTGCCAATCTCCAGAATGCGAGCGCGCCGACAACCAGACCCAGTTGCAACAAGGCTCCCGCTGCCGCCTCCAGCCGCATTGCAAGATCGGGATCAGACATCCATCTGACGATCTGGACCGACAGGGGCGGCGGGGTATTGGGGCCAAGGATCACCGCGACATCAACCACGGACATCGAATAGGCCAGGACAACATAGACCGGCGGTCTGATTTGCGCATAGACGCGCGGGAATACCGTCTTTAACCAGCCTGTGACACGTCCGTATCCCAAGGCCTGCGATATCGTGATGCTGCGCTGTGCGTCGGTCTGCCCCAGGGCGGCCAGCGTTATCAATAGCAGGAACGGCACTTCCTTGACGATCAATCCGGCGGTCATTGTCAGACCCAGGCTATCCTGCACGATCAGCAAATCCGGCGGACGGTCCCAACCCGTCAATCCCGGTGACACCAGACGCGACAACCACCCAGACGGCGCAATCAGAAAGGCCAGACCAAAGGCCGCAGCGGCGTGTGGCACCGACAAAAGCGGCGAGAGCAACCGCTCCAGCGCACGAAAGGGCCGCGTCCCTGACCAGCCTGCGGTGACAAACATCACGATCAGCAGAGAAACCGACGTCGCCAGCAACCCCGTGGAGACCGAAAGCATCACCGCGCGTGGCAACCCGCCCCAAGCAAAGAGATCACGCAGCGGATCAAACGACGGCCCGGTCAAACCCGCCGCTGGCAAATGCCCAAGTGCCGGCAGGAATGTGCCCCACAGCCCTGCGGCAACCGGGCCCAACATCACGACCAATGTCAGGATTGGCAACACAGGCAGAAAACGCTGGCGGTTCATCAAGGTTCCCGTCTCGGGACGCGGTTACATGGTTCCACGTCTATTCGGACACACCGTAACGCTGCATCCAGTCGTCGGCGATACGGGTCATCCAACTTGGGTGTGGTTCTGCCTGCACCGCGCCCAATTCGGCAGGCGAAAGTGTGGCGACCCCCAGCTTGAGCGCATCAAAGGCGGCCCGGTCAGCGGCAGATAGCGCGTCCATGTCCAGCACTGTGCCATAGCCAAGGATCTCCGGGTTCTGCGCACGGACCTGTGCTTCGGGCGACATCAGGAAATTGGCCACAACCATTGCGCCCGCCTTGGAGCCGGAGTTGTAAGGGATTGCCACAAAGGATGCGTTGCCAATCGTGCCTTGGTCCAAAACGAATGTCCGCACCGTTGACGGCAACTGATTATTGGCAATCGCGGCTGTTGCCTCGCCGGGGCTGAATGATATCGCCAGATCAACTTCACCATCCGCGATCAACTGCAACTGCGCAGGGCCGGTGGCCGGATAGGCCCGGCCCTCTCGCCAGAGCGTCGGCGTCAGATCATCGAGAAACGCCCAAAGCGGTGCTGTCACGGCGTCATAGGTGTCATCCGTCGCAGGCGCCGACAGCACCGACGGATCATCCAGCAAATCAACCAATGCCTGCTTGAGGAATGTCGTGCCAAGGAAATCAGGCGGCTGGGGATAGGTGAACCGGCCAGGGTTGGCAGCCGACCAATCGGCAATGGCCTGCATGGAGCCCAAAGGCTCTGCCAGATCAGCGGTGTCTTGGATAAAGACAACTTGCGCCATGGCCCATGGGCTCTCAAACCCTTCGGTTGGGACAGTAAAGTCGGTTTGCACGGTCTTGCCGTCAACATCGACAAAGGCCCAGTTGGGCAGTTGTTCCGCATAGGGCCCAAAGAGCAGATCCGCAGCTTTCATCGCCGCAAAATTGGCGCCGTTTATCCAGATCATGTCGATGGCGCCATCTTCATCCTCGCCTGCCTGCTTTTCAGACAGCACACGGGTAACCGCATCGGCGGTATCGGTCAGTTTTACATGCTCCAGCGTGACGCCGTATTCCTCTTTCACGCGCTCACCGACCCAGGCGATGAAATCATTCGTCGTGGTGGAACCGCCCCATGCATTCCAGAACACGGTCTGGCCTTCAGCCTCGGCGGTGACGGTTTCCCAGTTGCTAAGGTCAATGTCAGCCACGGTCGGCACGGGGGCCAGCAAAGCGGCCAGAACGGCAAGATGTTTCATGAACGATGTCCCTTAGTTGGTATAGATTTGTTTGGCGGCATAGATCCGCAATGTGGCGGTCGCAAAGCACAGGGTGCCAAAGACCCAAGCGAGCAGCGAAAAGTAGGCAGGCAGCAGACAAAGGATCACAAAAAACACGATGGTCTCGGTTCCTTCCAGAATGCCGTTCGAATAATAAAGCGATTTCTGGCCCTGTGCGTCGGACTTGTGCCCATTCTTCTCAGCCAAAATCGCATAGCCCAGAAACGTCGTTCCGTTGAAATAGAAGGAGACGAGCAAGAACGCGCCAGCCGCACCGTTTGTCGCCGGATCGTTGATCACAAAAGCCATCGGGATCGCACCATAAAACAGAAAATCGGCAGCAATATCCAGATAGCCGCCAAAGTCGGTTTTCTGGGTCGCCCGCGCCACAGCTCCATCGAGCCCATCTGCAAGACGACTGGCCAGCAAAGGGATCAGCGCCCACCCCGGCAAGCCGACGGCGATCAAAAGGGTCGCAATGAGACCGAGCGCCAGCCCAATGAGCGTCACCCCATCCGCCGTCGCGCCGCGCGCCGCCAGACCGCGACCAATCTGGTTCAGCGGCGGGTCGATCAACTGACGTGCATAACGGTCGAGCATCCGGCCTCATCCCAATTTGCATTTCTTGTGGACGATGCGACCGGTTGGCGCAATCAACCTGACAACAATGTGAGGCAGGACGGGCGAATTGACACAAATGGCCAAACGCCGCACCCGCGTTCAGGCGCTCAGGCCCGCCGCTGCCAGATCTCAAGCCCTGTCATAATGACGCCGCGAAAGTGGCAGCGCTCAGACCACGCGCGCGCAGGTCACGCACCTATCCGTCATGGGCAATACGTGGCCGTCCGCTGGCCTCGACCCGTAGCGTCGCCTCGATGAACATCCTGCGGTTCTCGATCTCTGTTTCCGAGA